>WLWF01003495.1_pt1 | contig 10243 bp, 13 predicted proteins | sample 6718331 | NCBI WGS metagenome assembly WLWF01 (sample SAMN12718692, study PRJNA515312) | sponge metagenome | isolation source: marine sponge | host: Mycale hentscheli | place: New Zealand: South Island, Marlborough, Capsize Point | collected 2003-05-01
CATCAAATCTATTTTTGTCAGCAAATGGGCCATTTACATGATTATAATGTAGAAATACTTGACCGCAAATGTTCCCGTCAAAAGGCTCTCGCCAATGTTCAAGTTCACAGCCACTATATACTAGCATATCCCCTACTTCAAGCAAGACTTTTGTGCCTTCTGGAGCGTTTGGTTTAACAAGATTTTTACTTTCATCAATAACGTTATCTGCTCCTGTGCCATCTATAAAAATAGGCCACGGATCACCACCTAAATTTAAAGTTGTAGATATTTCACAAGAAGGTCTATCTTTATGTCGGTGTAGACAGTCTCCTTTTTTATAAGCTCTCGCATAAGAATATGTAGGAATTAAGTCTAAACCTGTGTGTTTTTTCATAACAGGTAACATTTTAACAAGTAAAGTATCCATTACAAAATCACCGTAAACATGATAAGTATTTGGTATTTGTTTATCGGTCCATGTCCCAAGGATTGGAGACTGTGCATGTATGTTGTTTTGATACATGTAGTCAACAGCATCTCTTTTAAGTAATAAATAATTAAGGATAAAATTAGCTAACTCATAGTTCACTGCACCTTTAATTATTTGATATTTATTAAACATTAAAAATCTCCTTTTCACTTTCATTACAATTTAGTTCTAGGTTTAAAGTAATACGTTTATCTTTTTTTGATGGTGTTGGCAAATGTTCTAAAGAACCTGGAAAAATTAACATATCCCCATTTTTTGGCTCTATGTATATTTCTTTATTTTTAATTTTAAAACTAATACCTTCTTTTTTTATCTGCAAATACATTACACAGTTTATGGTTGAGGATTTTTTATGGTTATGCCAACAAGAATCATTAAAAGTATCGTCGGTTATGTAACACCATATTTTTAAATTTTTATTTTTTAAAGTAAATGGTTTTAATATTTTTTTAGCAGACTCAATAAATATGTCATATAAATTATTTATATATTTTGTTTCTACATTAAAATTTAAACCATCTTTTTCTTTTTTTCTTTGAACTATACATTCTTTAATTAAGTCTTCTTTAAAATTTTTAATATCTTCTTTTATAGAAAAATGATGAATCATACAAACATGCCTTTCTGTAAAAAATTAAATGAAACCGATATTCTTATATCGTTACTTTTATTAGGTTCAACACAATGATTAAGATATGAAGGAAACATAATTAGTCTTCCTGCTTCAGGTTCAAAATTTACTTCATTCCATAAATAAGATGGAAGATCAACTTCTTTTCTTCTGGGTCTTAATACATCTAACGAAGGGTTAGGATCTTCACATTTAAGAGAACCACAATCTTTTGGGGTTTTTACATAATACACACCAGACCACAGTGAATTAGGATGTGTGTGAGGTCTATTGTATCCACCAGGTGGATTTATATTAGCCCACATATTTCCTAAAAAAGGTTCATTATCTAATAGCTCTTCTTTATAAATATCGTTTTGTGCTAAATGTAATAACTCTACCAATGTTTTGTATTCAGGTTTTGTATGCATATTATCTGGTGAGTGCCATCCATTCATATTAGTTTTACTTAAACCTTTATCTTGATTAGACCAATTTATAATATTTTTTTCTAATTCATTATTAAATTGTAATGAACCTACATCTTTAACATAGATAGGTGTTGCAAAATATAATTCTTTATTCATCATCTAAAAGGCTCTCCACCAAACCACATCACTAAAGATTTTCTTAATCCTTTAGTAACAGGCACAACCCTATGATTAATAAAGCTTGCAAAAAATACTGCATGCCCTTGTTGAGGTCTTACTATATTGCCTGATTTCCATAACTCTAATCCACCCCCTTCAAATTCAGATTCATGTGATAATACTAATGTCATAGATATTTTTCTAACAGGAGGTTCTTTTTCCATAGTTAAATCACAATCCATATGCCAATCATAAAAACCACCTTCAGGATATTCTGTATATTGTGCTTGTTCATTAATAGCCATATTTTGAAAACCAAAATGGTTTCTATTAGTTTTATGCATTACGTCTTCTAATTTTTCATACATTGGAATTGAATTAGGGTGTTTAAAAGGTATCCAACTAATGTGAGATACTCTAGTTTTAGTATCTTGAGTGCCTCCATTAGGAGAACCAACTTGTGCATTTTGTGGAGGCATTGATCTTCCTAGTTCACTAATAATATTACATTGTTCTGGCGTAAATATAGGTTCAATTGTTTTTACCATGTAGTTTTTCCACTTTGGTTCTGTATGTATCATTTTACTCCTCTATTTTTTATAGGGTTATAATCCACGTCACAATTAGCTGCAAGAGTACGTCTAATTTCGTTAGTTGAATTAAAAGGATATACACAGTGTCTCATATCATATGGAAAAATATAAAAATCTCTAAGTTCTAGAGAGGGTTCGTAATCTATTTTTGCAAATTGACCTGAAGCTGAACCCAGTAATTGTAGTTTTCCATTTTGAGGTTTATTAGATGCTGAATATTCAATACCATAATTTGAAGGCAATTTTAAAATCATTACACTTGATAGACCTGTAAATGAACCACCTTGGTGAATATGCGTTGGATTGTATTCATGTTGTTTCATTTCATTTATCCAAATAGAACTTAATTTAATTTTATAATCTATAATTTTATTAAAGGTTAAATAATGTTTAAACATTCTAATAAAATAATCAGTAACATTTACAGGCAAAAAATTATGATGTTTCATTTTTGTTTCATCTCCACTTTGATAAAATAAAGAATGTTCTTTTTCTATCTTACCTACTAATAGATCATTAGCTTTATAAAGATTGTTGTAATTTTTTGTATAAATTTCATTAATATATGAAAAAATATCTAAAGGTACTTGATATTTTATAATACACTGACCTAAAAATATTGGTTTAAATTTTAATGTGTTCATATTTTTTTTTTATATTTTTTGGAATTCTTTCTATGTAGGGGTTATATACTTTTCTAACAGGTCCATCAAATAGTTTATGCATGTTGCTACCAACTATTTTATCATCATAAGATAAACCATTAACATTTACTTGATCTAGATTATTAAACCTGTGATTAAAATAAGGTTCATCTAAAAATTTATATATTTTTTTAAACTCTTGTTCTGGATTTGTAACTATATCATCATACTTTACATAATGACACATATCTGGGTAATTAAAACTATTTTTAATAGCCTCTAATGCTTTTGCAACAGCACCATCTTTATTCATAATTAGTAATAATTTTTCTTCATCTGTATTTAAACCGTGTCTATTAGGAAATGCATCAATGTTTTCTGTGTACCATTGCATATAACTAGCAAGTACATCCATTAAATCTCTAAGTAATATAATGCATTTAAATTTAGCTTTAAAATGTTTTTTCATTAATTCAAAATTTCCTGTTAACATTACAGGTCCACGGTCAATGATTATACGTTGCGGCCAATGCTGATAGTAATTATTAAATATATTATCTATTACATTATCTAATGATTTATGGTCAGGATAATTTTGAAACACATCTGTTTTTTTAAGTAAAAATAAATCTTTTATTATTTCTAATGTTAAAGAATTGGGAGTAGCTGCTATGTTTTTATTTTGATTTATAATACTTGCAAACAAAGTATTACCCGATCTAGGTTGTGAAACTAAAAAAAATAACTTACGTTTTAAATTTCCCATACTGAGTTATTTGTTCTTTCTTTTCTGTATTATTTTCTAATTCACCAGATTTTTGAACTCTCTCAATTGTGTGCAACTGTCCTACAGCATTAAATACTTCCGCTTGAGAAGATCCTGGGGTTAATGTGTCGACTTTATGTTTGTATACTTCATGATAACTTTGTAATTGGTGTTGATTATGATCTTGATTATCAAAAGAGCCGTCATCAAATTCTTTTTTTAATTTAGACCACATACTAATTTCTCGCATTCGGTCTTTAGCAACTAGTTCCATATTTGCTTTATTATATTTTCTTTCATCTAAATCAATTGTGTAGCATTCTAATTTATAATCATCATTTTCTTTTTCTAATTTTTTTTCTAACCATTTAATTTTTGCTTCGTTTCTTCTATATTCAAACGACAGCGCCATTAAATTTTCTAAAAATACACTTTGTTCTTTAACACACTGCCAATATTTAGCACCCATTGTTGGGTGATTGTTGTCTTGTAGTACAGAAAATCTAGCTTCTGTTTCTGTTCTAAATATTTGTTTTTTAGTCCAAGTGTCTCTAAGTTCTTCTACCATTCCTTTAAATGAATTAAGATCATTTGATTCTAGTAAATTGTTAAGATGAGTTTCTTCTTGTTCAATTAATGACTTTATATCTTTTTTATCTTTCATTACTAACTACTATAGTTATTTTATTTTAAATGTAAAATAAAATAATTTAAAATATTGCAACAGTTGCTTCTGGATTCCAATCTTCTACTTGTGTTGTAGACCCACTTTGACTACCATTTACTGCTATACTATTGGTTGTAGTGCCACATCCCCCAAGATTATATCTAGTAGAACCCATAACAGCTTTAGTTGACCAAGTAGAACCATTAAATTGTTCTGTCAAACCTTGAAGAGGAAAACCTCCACCAAAAGCTAGAGCTGCTGTTTGAGTTCCAGAACTACCCATAGAATATCTACCAGATCCAAAATTTCCTGTATTTGTCCAACTAGTACCATTATATTTTTCAGTTGCTTGTCTTATTGGAGTAGGGTCAGGGTTACCACTAAACACAAGTCCTGCTGTTTGAGTTCCTGCAGATCCCATTGCTGTTCTTCCAGTATTCATTGCTCCACTAGCTGTCCAACTAGAACCATTATAGTTATAAGTTCCGCCGGGCGACGGGTTGTCATCACCTCCACAAGAAACAGCCGCTGTTTGAGTGCCAAAAGCTCCCATTCTAGACATACCAGCAGGTAGAGTACCTGAAGCAGTCCAAGAAGAACCATTATAGTTTTCAGTTAGTGCCTGGACAACATAAGGTGGAGAACTATAACCACCAAAACCTACAGCTGCAGTTTGAGTTCCTGCACCTCTTAAATGTGCTCTTCCTTGATTCATTGAATTACTATCAGTAGTCCAACTAGAACCATTCCACTTTTCAGCTTTAACAGTATTACCTCCCATTAATGGAGATTGACCTGTACCTGATCCACCAAAAGCTAAAGCAGAAGTGTAGACTCCTACTGCTACATTTTTTTCTCTTGATATATTAGTAGAAGTACCAGTAGACCATACACCACCTGAGCTAGCTCTAAAACCTTTTAATTGATTAGAACTAGTGTTGTACCAAATTTGTCCTAAAGTTGGGTTACTAGGATCACTACTTACCACTTGAATGTCTTGTCCTTTTAGTTCTATATAAGTTGTCATAATTTTTATGTTGTTGGTATTGTTGTTGATACCGATCCACCACTAGCTAACCAAATTTGTGTATTTCCAGATCCACTAGGTGCGCTAGGTGTTTGACCTCCAAAAATTAAAGCTGATGAGTCAGTTCCTACACCTTTGTTACCCTGTGTACTTGTAAGCTCATTAGTTGTGCTAGTCCAAGAAGAACCATTAAATAATTCTACCAATCCATTTCGTGGTGAACCGCCAATAGCCATAGCTTCCGAATTAGTAGCACCTGCGCCAGTTATATCAGTTCTTCCAGTATTCATGTCTCCTGAACTTGACCAACTAGAACCGTTCCACTTTTCAGTTTTTTTATTTGCGTTAGCTACATCGGGGTTACTTCCTCCAAAAGATAAAGCAGATGTTGAAGATCCTGCACTTCCCTGATTAAATTTTCCAGTATTCAATGTTGGTGTATTTGTCCAACTAGAACCATTAAATGTTTCACTTAAATCAAAAGTTTTAGTAGGTCCAGTAGGAACGTTTTCACCACCAAAAGCTATTGCGGCTGTCTGAGTTCCTGCACCTTTTATAAGCCATCTTCCAGCATTCATATTAGAGGGATTAGTAGTCCAACTAGAACCATTAAATTTTTCAGTTAAATTTGTAATACTTGGAGGGCTTGGATCAGTACCTTGACCACCAAAGGCTAATGCAGCTGTTTGAGTCCCTGCACCTCCTAAAGAATTTCTTCCCATGGACATTTCTGCTGAAGTTGTCCAACCAGATCCGTTATAAAGTTCCGTTGATGATAAATGACCACTTGGGCCTGGAGTTGGGTTTGTAGGGCCTTCTCCACCAAAAGCTACGGCTGCTGTTATAGTGCCAGCACCACTATTTCTTTTTCTTAATACATTTAATGAATTACCAGTTGCCCATGCATTAGAACCTAAAACTGTACGTACTCTAATTACTTGAGTACTACTATTATACCAAATTTGACCTGTTGTTAGATTTGTAGGATCTGATGAAATTCCTTGAACTTTTTGTCCTTTAACGCCATAGTAAGTAGACATATATTATTCCAATATTATATTTTCTGGTCTGTTATTTATTCTTTTTACTTCTTCATCATATGCATCATATTCTGCCTGTGCTGCTGAAACTACTGTATCTACTATTGCTTGAGCTTCTTCTTTTGTTTTATAAACTGCTTCTACTTTTGCAACCCAAAGATTTGCATGTTTATTATTTATGGGTAGTCTCCAAACATTACCTGGAAGACCTCGAAAATCAATATTTACGGACTCTTGGTGTTCTATAAAACCTTTTCCCCAATTTTCTGCTACACAATATTTATATGCCATTTTTTAACCTTAGTTTGTTGTTACTATTGTTTTAACTGTTGAACCATTATTTTGTGTAAAATACCACTTATTAGTAGCAGTATCAAAATAAAGTTGTCCAACATTTTCTGCGTTAGCATCATCTTTACTTACAACAGCATTTCCAATAATTTCTTTATATGTAGACATTATTTATTCTTTAACAACCAACCTTGAGTTCCATCTGTATAGACCAAAGTATTTGCTGCCCTTTCTACTGTTACTGTTAAATCAGAAGAAGCACCACTAATTTTTTCAGAATTTCTTCCAACCGTCATTGTGTTTGAATCAAATGTGCCTGCGTAATCTACAAAAGAAACTTCGTCACCAATTGTGGGTGAACTTGGAAGCGTCATTGTAACTACGCCACTTGTTGTATTTATAAAATATCCTTCACCTGCAACTGCAGTAAAATTAGAAGTTTTTACTGCTTGCCATGAAGTACCACCAGATACTGCTGCAAAAGATAATGTACCTGATCCGTTTGTTTTTAAGAATGTGTCTGCTGATCCGTCAGCATTTGGAAAAGTTAATCCATCAAGAACAATGTTTCCTGAACCATTTGGTGTAACAGCAATATTACCATTAGCTGCATCTGTAATTTGAATTACTCCTGAGTCTGTTCCACTATTTGTATTTAAAATTAAATCAGTTGCTCCACCAGTAGTTACTGTAAGCGTACCTGCTCCATTTGAAGTTAATACAGCTGCTGCTCCAGAGTCTCCAACTTTTACTGTATCAGCAGAAGCTACTACATCACCAGTTCCGTTTGGCGCAAGTGTGATATCTCCATTTGCACCATCAGTAATTGTTATTGTACCTGAGTTAGTTCCTGAATTTGTATCTAAAGTTAAATCATGTGCACCACTTGATGTAATTGTTGCAGCTGCTGCACCAGTTCCTACTTTAGTTTCACCTGATCCTTTTGGAATAATTGCAACATCTATATTTGTATCTCCACCTGTAGCAGATATTGACGGTGCATTTCCAGTTGCAGCGTTTGTCATATCAAATTGATTGACTGCTGAACCTGTTGTTTGAAATATTAATTGTTCATTGCCATTTTCATCAATGATTCCGTGAGCATCATCAAAAGCAATGTTAAAATCGTTAGTGTCTAAGTTACCACCTAGTTGAGGTGATGTATCGTCTACGACATCTCCACCTGTTTGAATTTCAATTATTTTTGGGTTTGTTGTATCAGGGTTTCCTGAAGCGAATAATAATGCAGTTCCTTTGTTGCCTGTTGCAAAAGTAAAAGTATCACCTGATCCTGTTGCATATTTAAATTGAACTGTTTGTGCACCAGAAGTTGCATTTTTTAAAATATAAAAGTTTACTACGTCGTTTGGAATAGTTACGATTTGACTTCCTGAAATAGAACCTGTGAACTCAATCATTCTAGCTTGAGCTGTTCCAGTTAATGCACCATCAGCAACTGTTAAGGCTGTAGTTTGTGCACCACCTGCGATAGATAATGTTTTAAATCCACCTGCTAATTGTTCAACAAGGTTTAAGTTTGCGTTTGTTTTTGTTCCCCAGGTACCGGCATTTTCACCAGTAGCCATTAGTTCTATACCGAGAGGGGTGTATGTTGAAGCCATCTTTATTAATCTCCTAGTTTTAAGTATTTATATTGGTTATTTAGTTTTAAGTCAAACATAATTATGCAGGAGTTTTGGTTGTATATCCTGTGGTATTTTTTGGTGTTTTAGTTGAATATCCCGTACTAGTTTTAGGATCAATTTTTCCATAATATTTTAATATAAGCTTGTCAGCATTTACACTTGTAGTGGCTGTTTGACCTAAGCCATCTAAATTAGCTATAGACAATTGAGTTGTAGTAAGAGCACCTACAGCACTTGTAGCTGATTGACCAGTTAACAATGCTGGAGTTATGTTTTCTACTGTTAATGAACCTGCTGCACTTGTAGCTGAAACACCTGTTAATAAATAAACAGGGTTAGATGAAATTCCTATTTCCCCTACAGCTGTTTGAGCTGATAAACCAGAAATACCTATTACATCTGCTGGAGTTAAACTTCCTACAGCACTTTGAGCTGATAAACCAGATAGTCCTACTGAATGATCGTCAACAGATAATAAACCAGGGCTAGATTGTAAACTTAAACCAGATAAAGTTAATGATAAGCTTCCGCTTGCAGTTAGTGAACCTACTGCAGTTGTTGTAGATAAACCAGTAAGACCCATTGCTTGGTCTGCTACAGTTAAACTTCCTACTGCAGATGTTAAACTGAAACCTGGTAAAGTTTCTGTTGCTTCTTCAACAGAACCCCAACCATTTACACCCCATGATAAAGTACCCCAACCTGGTTGTACTTGTACATCTAAACTTCCTACAGCACTTTGAGCTGATACACCGGTAAGTATAACATTTTCATCAGATAAATCTCCCCACTCACCATCATTCCAAGACTTTGCACCCCAACCTTGTTTTAAAACTGTGGCTTCGTTCCAATTAGCCTGTCCCCAGGTTAATCGGCCCCATCCTGATGAAACGTCGGGCACGGTGACCCTCCTATGCTATCTGTACGATTGCGTTTCCTGCTGTCTGTGCTGGAAATTGAACTGTGAATGTTCCACTTGTTACAGTTTTATCTGCGCCAAAATTAATTGCACATACTGATCTGTTTGTTGTGAATCCTGTAACTGCTGTTGAATTATAAATTAAACAACCTCTTGCTGTAAATGTAGCTGAAGTAAAACTAACATCATTAAATTTTACACATGCTGTGTCTGTTGATAGAACTGGATCAGCTGACGATGTTAACGCTGTTCCACCTGCAGTGTAACCAGTGTTTGACGCGCCGCCATCAGTTTGACTTTGACTAACTTCGAGTGTGTTAGTTGGAACTGCATTAGCAGATGAAGGTGCTGTGTAAACAGTTGTTGATTTACTTAATGAAGCTGAGTTACTTGAAAATAAAGCTAACTTAAATGCGTTACCTGTTGGTGCTCCACTTGAGTCATTAAAATTGTGTCCACCTTGTAAAATTTCTACTTTAAATGAATTACATATTGCCGATGTTATTGCCATAATTTTTATCTCCTATTACTGAGGCGCTGACTCGATTGGTATTCTTAATGTACCATCTGTGTAATCGTCTCGTCTTCTTCTTCCAATTTGCATCGCTGCAAACTTTTGTAGTTCAGTTTTATACTTCTGTTCGTATAATGTCAACATATCAGTTGGACCTTTTAAAAATCCATATGCCTCTACAAGACATGCATATAATAGACCTTGAGGGAAGTAATTACTTAAATATGTATTAGAATTACCATCACCACCAGAACCTAAACCTGTAGGCATTGCATTATAATGAATGATATATTTGTAATTTTTATCGGGTGTAGGTGCTACATATATAGCTCCAGAGGTAGCTGTATCAGCTCCTGTTGTTGCACCACCAAACATAGAATAATATTTAGGAAGTCCTGTAACATCTTGAGCTGCTGCCCCTCCAGATGTTCCGGTTAAATTACCTATATACTCTGATATAAAAG
>WLWF01003496.1_pt1 | contig 10243 bp, 7 predicted proteins | sample 6718331 | NCBI WGS metagenome assembly WLWF01 (sample SAMN12718692, study PRJNA515312) | sponge metagenome | isolation source: marine sponge | host: Mycale hentscheli | place: New Zealand: South Island, Marlborough, Capsize Point | collected 2003-05-01
AAAACCCTGTCAGGGAGAAGGAGCAAAGTTAATTGAGTAGGTTTCGATTTCCGGACCGGGTGGTCCTTCTGGTCCAGTTTCTCCTTGTGGTCCTTGTGGTCCCTCAGGACCCTGTGGTCCAGGGGTTCCTTCAGTTTGAAAACTTTCTTCAGTGACAATAACTCTACCATATTCTGTAAAAATAAGTCCCTCATTTTCTTGAGTAACTCTGGAATACGGAAAAAGGACGTCAGAAATATCTTCCCAATAATAAACTCCGTTGGCACATCTTCTCACATAATATCCATCATCACATGGTGGCTCATCCGCTATAACTGGTACCCACTCACCATTCTTCCTGACATATTCCTTGCCATCCTTTGGTGCATCAACTACACCTGGTCTGGTTACCCAAGTTCCTTTGTTACCTTGCTTATCATATATCTCTTCATCCCAAAACAAACTATCGTTTGTTTCTACATTATCATATGCAACATTGACATCTGATAAATGTCTGTTAAGATATAAACCAAAAATATTGACTGTGGGTTCTAGTACTAAGTCACCCTTGACTGTTAAGTCATTGACAATAATGTCTAGTTCTTCACCTGGTTCAGGTTTGACAGAACCATTGATAGTAATATCACCTGTGAACACCAAGTCCTGAGAGGTAATAAAATCAATCAGAGAAGCAACAGTGGTCCTCTTAGTCTCAATATTTTCCCTCTCAGTATCATTGGGGTCAATGTCATTAATGACAATTTCATCCAATAGTGTAAGGTCCCCCTCATCTATGGGGTATAGGTCACTAATTCTTACTGCGTCTACCAACTTCTAGTACCAGTAGTTCCTTTTTTATTTAGATCTATAAATAGTAATACTGATATTTTTTATGTTTCCAATGGCTCTACCTAAAGGTGTAAGGAGATACCAACACAACGTCACCAAAGAAGTAAGATACTTCCGTAACCCACCCAATCAAGAAACCTGGGCCAAGATTGGTACACCTGGGTCTAAGAACTGGAAGTGGATCAACAATACTCTAGAAGAAAAGTTTATCTCACCTGATGATATTATTCCAGAAGGGTTTGTTCCTGGAAGAATCAGGGCGTAAACTGTAGATCATTACCATAGGTGTTCACCTCTGGTTCAAAGAAGAATGAAGGTTCCTGTTCAGAAGAGATGAGTAGGTTGTTCTCTGTGACAAACTCATAGTCAGAGATACTAACTGTATCAGGAACAAATGGGTTCTCAATTTTAATCACTCTTGGACACACTTCCATGTCATATGGGTCATTATTTGTGTCTGTTCTAATGTAATCTCTCACATATACATCACCACCGGTGTGTGTAGTTTCATTGTCTACATTAGCTCTTGTCCAGTCACCAGCATCGGTAGTAAAAGTATATCTGACACCATCTACTCTGTCCCTTGGATCATCGGGTGGAGCAGTTGTAATCAATACACACTCTATATCTCTTCGCTCATAGTCATCAGTGTCTAAGTCCTCACACTCTGTAGGTGAGATTTGTAGACCTTTTTTATCATAGTCAGCATTGTAATCATACCACTCATTACCAAAGGCATCCTTGTGTAGGACTGGTGTGGGTTCTGTTATAGGATCTAGACACTTGGTAGGGTCATTGGGATCTTGAAGACCTCTTCTTCTGTAACACTTGTTGGCGATAGACATAAGACCTCCTAAGCGATTGCCATGTAACCGTCGAGTGCTTCACTCCATGGGTACTTTTTCCCAGGACAAATAGCTCTGTATGCACTGGAAATACCATCCCTACTAAACATAGGTCTACAGTTCCACATCCAAAACTGTTGGTCTTTGCCAACAGTCTGGTTTCCTCTTTGTTTAAATGCAATAGCCAATCCCAAAAATATTAAGTCATTATGCTGAATCGTGCCGCAGTCAGATGAAGATCCTCTGATGCAAATTTTACCACTACTACTATTGTTATTAATGTCTAGTAAGTTATCGCCACTATGGCTTGAAGTGGCACCTGGATACGCATTACCATCATTAATGAGAGGCATGGCATATACACTATCATATCTTGAACCATATAATAATATCAAATGGTTACAATATGAACTGTTGTTACTTCCGTTGGCTGTTGCCCAATTAAATTCCAAACCACAGACAGCATGTAAATAATTATATTCTGCATTAGGATGTGGTTTATTTTTATATCCTATTTGACATCCCCACTGTCTTCCATACTTTACTGCATTACTATGGTAGTATACGGCAGTGTCTTGATTTTTGGCACTGAATAAGTTTCCACCTCTGTCGCCACCACCACTAGCATTATTAGAGCTATCCCATCCGTTAATGTTCCAATATACGGAACTATTGAGTCCTGTGTCTCCACCCAAAACCCTGAACTTATCACTGACATCCCGATTATTACGAATAGTAGAGGAGGTGCACTGACCTGTATTGGTCATCATACCCCCACCCATCACATCATTTCTACAAAGATTTAAAGCTTTCTCCGCCATATTAAGATACCTTTAGATAGTATGTGGAACCTGATTTTTTTATACCACCAACACTCGGAGTGCCAGTGGTGGAAAGATTCTGACCTTGAGAGAATCCGCTATTATATGCAGATCTTGCTAGTGAATATGCATGATATACTGACCTGGCGCTAGCTGCAATACTATTGTAGGTATCAGTGCCCCAACTAGGAGTTGATGTAGATGTATTGTTGACAATCTTACTGATACCCTTAGTGCCACTAGTGGCATTTGGTACATAGATCTGGTTTTGATTGCCAACTTTAATACTAGTATCATCAATCTGAACCATACCATAACCAGACTTACTGTTTGGTGAGATGATTCTGGCATTCACTCTACTAAACTCTAGACCTGTGTCTGTATCAGTAGTATTGGTAATTGTAAAATAGGAACTGTTGTATCCTGCAACACCCACATTACTGAGCTCGTTTCCTACTGTAGCCTTTCTGACAGAGAGTTGGTTATCATCATCCTGACTGAGAATACTAGCTTTGTCTAGTTTGACAGGACCCAATTTAGTCTTGGATGCTGGAGTGACTAGACCAACCACATTACCAACATACTCTTGAACATAAGTATTGACATACTCTACATTGGTAGCATAGGAAATGTCTGTTATCGTTGGTGTGTCAAGACCACTGATGTAGTTGTTTTCTGCTGCAGCAAATATAATAGGTGTATATCTGGTAGAAGAGGTAGATGTCACTTCCTCATATACTACATCATTTTGTGAATAAGTGGTGTTCAGACCATATGACTTGAATGTAAATGGGTTATCAACACTTGTTCTACCTACCCTAAAGATTTTGTCTTCTGGTTTAACTTCAACTACATTCAGATCATTTAGTGTATCTCTGAAGTTTAGATCCCCTCTAATAGAGTCTCCTAGTACAGAAACATAAGACTCCTCAGCTTCCTGTCTGCTGATACCATCATTTAATAGTCTGGTCTTAAAGTTAATGACATCAGCTGTTGATGCTGTCGATGGGTGTGGGGTACCACTGATGAACTGTAGATTGAGGTCATAGTGTGATACTTCATCAGTATCACCCTCAAATAGTGTGTCAAAACTTTCAATTAAATAAGTGGCACTAGTATCATCAACAATATTAGTGGCAATCAAAACAGATTCATTGGCCTGTAGACCAACAACCCAGTCTCTACCTGCTGCTGAAGTTGCATCAAATGGAGTCAGATACACACCCACAACTTCTTCTCCAGGTTCATTGAAGAAAGCTGTTGCTTTATTGTCCTGTTTATAGAAATAGAACTTACCAGGAGCAGGAGCAGACAAGTCAACCAGTGGTGATTGATAACCTTGTGCACCAGCTGTAATTGCATTTTCAAGTGACTCAATATCATCTCTGATATTCACTAAGGAATCATCAATTGTATCAAACTTATTGTTAACTCTTTGAGTCTCCAACTCCATCTCATCGAGGATGGGTGTGGATACAACTACAGTTGAATTGAATTCTGTTCCAGAAATAACTGCAGGTAAGATATCTGAATCTACTGAAGAAACTTCTACACCCAGTTCAATGTAATTGTATGTGTTAAATGCACCTTGTACTGTGGGGTCAGCAATAGTTAGAGTCTCTAGTGCACTCGAAGTAATTTTATATTGAGCATACAATACAGCTTCATCACTTGTGTCAGTGAGTTGTATGATTGATCCAACAGGGAAGTCAAGATTACTTCTTGTTACTAGATCCCTGTCCTTGTCTGCATATCTAATCATAGAGACATTATTAAATGTCTCTGATGCACCTTCTGTAATGAACCAGTTAAAGTAACCATCAATTGCTGGTCTGTTCAGGATTTTTCTCTTAACATCTAAGTCATAATCAAATGAACCTGTGGGTTCTGGAAGTGTGATGACTGTATCTTCCTCACCCTCAACCTGAGCTTCAATAACTTTATTAGTAAAGTTTGAATCCTGGAAGGATACACCTACAGTAATAAGGTTTTCTTTGTCAGTGGGTAGTGTGTCTTCAATAGAAGTGACTTTCAGAACTGCAGGTATAACACCACCTTCAATCTCTACAGTATCACCAACTTCATAACCCACGCCAGGATTTCTAATCACATAATCAGTGATTGCACCTGTATCTAAATCAACTTCAATGATATCAATCGTAAGTCCCTGACCTGATCCAGAGATAGTAAAGGTAACTGCATTTTCAGTTAGGGTATAACCATTACCCACTTGATCTTCTTCTCCTGCTGTTTCAAACCCTAGTTCAGTAACTTCTAGTGAAGGTCCCATTCTACTGAATAGAATCTCATATCTTCCATAATATTCACCAGCCTCCAGGTGTGTATCTGATTCATCTCTAATGTCAATGAAGTGACCAGGTGGAAATACATTGTCTAGATCTTGAATATCTCCATTGGCATCTGTCTGTGAGAGATATAGTGTTTCAATCTCACCCCAGGTTTCATCAGTGGCTCCTTTACCCAGTTCCCACTTAAACTGCCCTTCTAGTACACCAGAAATCCCTCCTTCAGAGTCATATACAGTACCAGAAGAAACTGAGTCAACATTAATAATTAACCCACCCTCAACAGTTGCGTCATCTCCTAGTGAGTATCCATAACCAGGATTATCTACTTTGACACCAATAACAATACCATTTAGTTCAGACACAATGACTGTAAGTCCTTGTCCTGATACACTATTAGAGGAGGTGGTGTAAGTTTGACCATTTACGTATTCATAATTAGGTAATTCTTCATCAGTGTCTAAAGATACTCTTAAAGCAGAACCTACTTCTCCAATAGAAGTCCAATTGTATACTGTTGAGTTTACATATGATACCTCGTTACCATTCATGTACCTGAATGATTCCTCTTTTTCAACAGTGACTAGAGAAATAAGTTCTTCCTCTACATTTTCTAATCTCTCATCCACATAAGCCTTATGAATAAGATTGTCCTCACTCATACTGGCGGGATCGGTCTGTCTAATGACTACACTTTCAAATACTGCAGAGCCATCTGGATTAATCAGAGCTTCTGATGTACTAATCTCTGTACCAATTCTGACAGGTACTGGTGAATAAACATAGCTACCAGCAAGTGTAAGTACATCACTTGCATTTTCAAGTTCACCCTCATACTTTCTAAAGGTAAGAGTGGTATCCACTAAGACCTCATGGTCTCTCTTTTTATTACCAAATGGGTCAGTATTACTAAAAATTAATGAGGCATTGGCTAACTCCTCACTGATAACAACAGGAGAAATGACCACCTGAGTTTGTGTGGTCCTACCATATACTGTAAGTGACTCTACATTCTCTTGTTCAAGAGGGTCAATACCCAAGTCAATAACAAGAGGGCCATACATGGTGTCACCATCCATGTATACAAACTGATCACCTAGCTTATTATCATCAATGACTTCTTGTACAGAATCCTTATAGTCCTGTCCAGTGTAGGATCTGATTGTATATTGTGTACTTCCATCATCCTCTAGATGTGGTCTATTGAGGACCAACAGGTCATCTACATGAATCTTGGCCATTACTGCACTTACATTTTTAAGTATTTATCTATTCAACAATGACATGCTTGTACTTAATAATATAATGGTAAGCAATAGAATGAGGTCTGGTATCATCATTCAATCCACTTACATTGTGACTATGTCCACCACCATCATTAATTGTGATCTGATGATTATGTTCCCCAGCACCACTGGCTTCAAATGAACCATAAGACCTTGCATCAAATACATTGTTCTTATTACCTGAACAGGCGCTATTACCACCATACTTGTGTTTGTGGGCACCTGCTGAGCCCACACCTCCACTGTGACCATGACTACCTGCACTACTAACAGTCAAGTTTTTACTGTTTCCGTTTGAATTTGTTGGTTTACCAGTTTTCCTATGATACACTCCACCCATGGAGTTGAAGGGGTGTATAGCATTGTTGTATTGGGAACCTGTAACTACACCAGCAACATATCTACCAGCAATTTCTGGTAGTTTGGAGAACCCCATATTAGAAAATAACTTATCCACTTCTGACTTGTCATCATTATTCAATCCACTTTTAGACTGACTGACGTTTCTTCCATCACACTTCAACCAACCAACAGGAATAGAGTTAGAAGGCCAGATAACAATAGTACCAATAGGTGCAAGTGCATCTGTCATGGCAGACAAGGTGACCTGTTCCTCTGTATTCAAAGAAGGATATACACCACACTTACAATATCTGTCAAGTGGCATCTCTCCCTGTTCAACATCAACTGTAAATGGGAAACCCACAACAGTCTCAGTATCTGATACTTTAGTGTCAATATTTTCACCCACACCGTTGACAACCTCAACGGGGATGTCAATAATGTCTTCGGAAGGAAGGATAGACCCTGTATCAAAATCAAGTAATACTCTAAAAGTAACTCTGGATTGAATAGAAGCAAGGTTATAGTCTACGGCTGCATTTGTATAGAATACAAGTTCAATGATGTCAGAACCATAGACTTGTCTAAAAGTTCTTCTTACTGACAGTAGATCCTCTTTATTGAATCTAATAGTGTCAACATCAATATAACCAGTCCTTAATGTTTCTAAGTCATTGCCAACTGTCTTGCACAGTGAGAAGGCACCAGGGTCAGGTTGTGGGTCCTTGGTTCCTTCTGGGAAATACTGTAGACTATAGTAACCAAATACTCTATTGTCAGCCTCTAACTTAGTAGTTCTAACCTTAGCTACATTAATCTCAGCTTGGTTGGTGTAGATATTGTTCTCATTCTCTGTGATTCTATCTTCAAACTCAGTGTGTGCAGCTTCATTCTCAACTGCATTCTCACCAATAGTTGTACTGTTACTTTCAACTGTTGTCTCTAAGTTAGCAACAGTTAGTTCAATTTCATCAGTGAACCTAGATTGTAGATCTTCAATAAAGGACTGTAGGTCAGACCCATCAATGGTCTTCATCACCTGACCATCTTCTGTGTTCTCTCTTTGAATGAGAAACTTGTCCGTTAGTTGAATAGATGATTTAACTTCCTTAGCCATATCAGGTTACACTTTCTTGTATTTATTGGTATTTGATGATGTAGTGCATAGCCACAGTATGGGGTCTAGTTGTTTCATTATTAAAACCAGACACTGTGTGGTTGTGGTTTGTATTATAGTTATTAACATTCAAATTATGGTTGTGAGGACTTTCTTCGCTGGTTTCATATACTCCACTATTACCTCCTCTTACATCATGAACAGTGTTACCATTGCCGTCTGATGATGGTTTATCGCCAGTCTTCCTTCCAACATTATGTTGATGTTTACCAGAATCTGACATGTTGGCATTGTGGCTATGTACACCATCATTAGGTAGACTTAAATTAGATACATTTCCACTATTATTAGTAGGGGCACCTGTTTTAGCATCGTATAACTTCCCTAGGACAGTAAATTGGTGAACATGGTTATTGGTGTAGTTACCTTTGATTCCAGCCACATACCTACCCGCCAGTGGTGGTAGAGTAGAGAAATTAAATTTATTAAACAATTCCTCTAATGCCTTTGACTGACCAAAATTTAATTGTGGTTTAATTTGATCAAGTTTCCTACCATCACAAATTAACCATCCATTTGGTATGGTTTTTGTTGAAGCCCAAGGAACAATAGAACCAATAGGCAATACAGCTTCTCTAAGGGTCTTGGGGTCAACCAAACTATCAACAACCAATGCTGGTGTTACACTTACCTTGGAATAATGTTCTAGTGGTAATGTTTCAGGAATAGAGTCAAATACAGGAATTACGTCAAAGCTGGTATTTACAAAGGCAACATCTACCTTAATAATATCACTACCCAGTTGAGATGCAGCATTGTATTCTAGCTTGACTCTAAAAGTGATTCTACCGTAATAATCAGTAATAAGTTCTGAGTCTATAGTTGGATTGGCCGATGGTCTGACAAAAGACAACTCAATAATATCACCACTAAAAATCCCAAGGAATGACCTTCTATCACCTAATAGGTCTGTTGCATTAAAAACAATAAATGCTGCGTCCTCTGGGTTATTATCTATGACTTGATAATCATTATCAATGATAGCATAACTTCCTGTAGGTGGAAGAAAGGATTCTACTAGTGTGTCCTCATTGACATCTACTGTCAAGTCCTGACTAGCATTGACATAGTATCCAATTACCCTATTATCTTTGGCTAATTTATCTAACCTACTTCTATTGACATTGAGTTCCGTTCTATTGTCAAGAATATCTATATTGTTTTTAGTAAATCTTGATCTGAAATCGTCATGATCATCTTGGTTAGCAACTTCATTATCTTTAATATCCTTTGAGTTTTGATCAACTTTTTCTGTGATTTCATCAATTAACTCTTCCAAGTCATCAGTGAATCTACTTTGTGAGTCATCAACAAAATCCCTCAGGTCATACCCAGAGGTTAGTTGTTGTCTGGGGTATCCACCCTCAATTCTCTCAGTTATAAAATTGTCAGTCAGTTCTAGTGATTGCTTTACCTGTTTTACCATCACTCATCTCCATCGTCTGGGTCTGGTTGAACAATATCCTCCTCATCTGTGATAGGTTCATAGATACTGAAATCTTGGTTTGTATAAGTTGAAGGAACATTGTCCACAAACAACTTATCATCTCTACTCATAAAACCTGAGTAACCGTCAATATCATTTATTGTATCTGGTGGAACAGCATCAAGAATACTCACTCTTGGGAACTTCTGATCTGTTTCAGTATCAATGACTAGTGCAGTATTCTGTGAAACTAGTGCAGATACTAATGCATAACCCTCAAAGCTGGGCATGATCTCCCAGTTACCATCATTACCATAGTCAGATGCATTACCATGTCTGACTTTGATAACAACATCACCAACATTGACAGAAGCACCTGAAGAGAATCCCCAAGTTTGATTCAGGATCATATTTGCTGAGGAGACAATATAATAGTCACCCTCCTTTTCATAACCTGTGGTGTTCTGGACTACCTTGGCATTCCAAATAGGATTGACCTCATCTCTAACGTCATCTGCATTGCCTAGATATGGTCCTAGGAGGTCTCTTGGTGATGCACCAGTACCAATCAATCCAGCAAACTTAGGTCTGGCTGGAATGACTGCATCAACTTCACCAGTCAGTTCATCATACTGAAGACCTGTACCTGGGAACATGATACCAGGTTTTCCATAGACACTTGCTACTAGGTCTTCAGGTTTTGCAATAGGTGCAAAGTATTCCTTGAGTTGTGATGTCTCAATAGCATACAGGGTGTCATCCTGCTGGACAGTCATCAAATCTTCTGGTCTGATGATAGCTACATCTGAGTCAACTACATGTTTATTGATTCTAAGGTCAATAGAGTTGCCATAAGGATCCCAGTTTGCTAGTGATGGTTCCGGAGTGCCATCAGGGGCATCAGGTTTTCTTTGAATATCTACAGCAGCTGCATAGACAAACTGTGCAGGAGCTTCAATAATTCTAGAGTTATTATCATTGGCATCATTGATGGTTAGCTTCTCACCAGTGACTGACCAACCTACATTGGCAATTCTATATGCCGATTCAATCTCATCAGACCACCACAGTTTGACATTGAATGAATATCTAGAACTAGGTAGGTCTTTTAGTTCAAATCTGTACTTCTGTCCTCTTGTAACTGATGCAAATCCTAGTGGTAGTACCCACTTGGTGTCATCAAATGGGAATGATAGCCAGGGGTTATCACCA
>WLWF01003498.1_pt1 | contig 10238 bp, 4 predicted proteins | sample 6718331 | NCBI WGS metagenome assembly WLWF01 (sample SAMN12718692, study PRJNA515312) | sponge metagenome | isolation source: marine sponge | host: Mycale hentscheli | place: New Zealand: South Island, Marlborough, Capsize Point | collected 2003-05-01
CATACAAATTAGCACCAGAGTATCTGAGCGAAAGAATCTCTGATGAGAGCTTTTCAATCATTTCTGGGCCTATGGCCAAGAACATAAATAACGCTGTAAACAGATGGTTAAGTGGAGAATATATAAATATTGAACAGGTATACTCTGAAAATAAAAAAGAAGTTGACGCAGCAGTTAGGGTTTTGGTGGAATTATCTTTGTCTGGATACACGCAAGAAAATCTAAGAGCGGCTCTAGATAAAAAAAACCAGCTTGAAATATTCCCTCTACCCAGCCGAGGTCTGATACCTTTTGGATTTTTTAATGTGAGTGCGGGCATTTTCAAGGTTAGCGGTATGGTTGTTTCAGAAATACCAAAAGACATCAATAATGCAAATTTTGTTTGGACAGGCACACCATACATAAAAATGGAAAGATATATAAACGTAGGAAATCCAATTGATAATTCTTATCCTTCTGGATTACAGCCTCTATCTTATCTAAAAGAAGTAATAAGAAGCAAATCTCTGGAAGGAAAGAGGGTGGTTGAAATTTGGCCATCCGGATGGAAGTTCGGAATAAGGGCAGCTGCCGTGTATAAGCCTTCTGGATTAACTATTGATTATGATAATGTTAGCATGAAGGAATACTCTAAGAAAAACAAGGCTTTAAAACTAATAAATAGTGATGGAGACGAGTGCTTGCTTGTACCTCTTATATCACATGAAGATAACAGTAACTCAATCTTGATAATAAGTGAGGAACACATAGACAGAATAGATAAAAAACTAACTAACGAAACCCTTGCTTATGAGTTAAGTCTAACCGAAAAATTTGAAAAATTTTATCAATACATGAATATCGAAAATATAATAAATTTTTATACTAATTATTATATTGAAAGAGCAGATGCTTTGATCGAAAGCTTTGAAGCTGAAGATTTTTTTGCAAAAACTAAAAATTTGCTTCTAGATTTATAGGAATACTAAATATGTCTTACGGGTTTTCCCCAAAATTGCCACTAACTTACAACGAAGAAGATGGCCCATACAGACTTTTGAAGACAATCAAGGATGTTGGGCAGCAAAACTTAAAAATGCTGGTCTTGACCAATCCGGGAGAAAGAGTAATGGACCCTAGATTTGGAGTGGGTGTAAGTAGATATTTGTTTGAGCAAGAGGGTTCATTCATTAAAGGCGACCTAGAAAGAGAGATTTTAAGACAAGTTGATTTATATATTCCGTACATTAATATAACCAATATCAATATAATAACAGAATCGGACCTAAATAGAGTGAGACTAGAAATAACCTATTTTATAGAATCCTTCACAAGAGAAGAAATATTATACATAGATGTTGAAAATAATTCATAAGGAAACCACCAGATGGCTAAAAAGAAAGTACCAATAAAATATACAGACAGAGATTTTAATAGCATAAAAAGTTCACTTGTGGATTATGCAAAAAGATATTACCCAGAGACGTTTCAAGATTTCAATGAAGCTTCTTTTGGATCTTTGATGCTGGATACAGTTTCATATGTTGGAGACATACTTTCTTATTTCTTAGAATATCAAGCAAATGAGTCGTTCTTGGATACTGCTTTTGAAAAGAAAAACATCATTAAGCTTTCTCGACAATTGGGGTATAACTACACAAATATTTCAACAGCTACTGGTACGATACATATGTATGTATTAATCCCCGCCAATGAAATGGGCCTTGGTCCGGATGCCGATTACTACCCAATTATCAGGCAGGGAACAACATTTTCGTCCAAGGAAGGTAAAAACTTCATTTTAGCAGAAGATATTAGATTCGATAGTCCTGAAAACGAAATCGTTGTTGGCCGTGTTTCCGAGACTACAGGCTTACCAACCTCCTATGCAGTCAGGGCTTCTGGAAAGATTATTTCTGGACAAATTATAGAAAATAGATACGACATCGGTGATTATGAAAAGTTTAGAAAAGTACAGCTTAATGATCAGGATATAGTTGAAATTTTATCTGTCAGAGATTTTGAAGACAATGAATATTTCCAAGTCGACAATTTGACTCAAGACATTGTATACAAATCGTTTGCTAATATTGGATCTGATTCAACAACAACAAAAGAATACCTAAGACCCGTATCCGTCCCAAGAAGGTTTACCTTTGAGTATGACGGTGAAGATTATTATCTACAGTTTGGCCACGGATCAGAAGATGAGATTAATATCAACCCGGTAGCTGATCCTTCTTCTGTAGCTTTAAAATTACATGGCAGAGACTATGTTGCAGACGTTAGTCTGGATCCGACAAAATTATTACAAACAGATAAGTTAGGAATCTCTCCATCAAATACTACCCTTATTGTACAATACAGAAGAAATTCCAATGATAACCCGAATGCAAAAACTGGCTCAGTTGTTAATCTTGGAGAGTTAAGAATAGAATTTCAAAACTTAACAGAATTAAATTCCTCAAAGGTTAGTAGTGTGAGAAGATCTATTGAAATTTCCAACTCTGAACCAGTAGTTGGGAGCAGCGTAGAACAATCCAACGAAGAAATTAAGGTACGCGCTTTATCAAATTTTGCAACGCAACAGAGAGCAGTTACTGATAAAGATTATGAAGCAATGATTTACTCTATGCCAGCTAAATTTGGATCAATTTATAGATGTAATATTATTCTTGATTCTGATTCATTTAAGAGAAATTTGAATGCCTATGTTTTGGCAAGTGATCAAAATTCTAAACTTGTGATGGCAAACAACTCCCTTAAAGAAAATTTGAAAATTTGGATATCAAATTATAAAATGATAAACGATACAGTTGATATTGTAGACGGTAAGGTAGTAAATTTAGGAATAGAGTTTGACGTTATTGCAGATCCAGATTATAATAACGCTGATGTCTATAGTAGATGCATTGAAGTTCTAACGCAGAGATACAGAAAAGCATTACAGATGGGCGAGCCGTTTTATTTAACCGATATATATTATGAGCTTAATAGAATCTCTGGAGTTGTAGATACAAGAAACGTCAGACTTGTAAACAAAACGGGGTCTCAATATTCTTCGACATCAATTGATGTAGATTTTAATATGTCAGCAGATGGAAGATATTTACAGTGCCCAGCTAATGTTTGTTATGAGATTAAGTTTCCAACGCTTGACATCACGGGAGTTATAAGATAATGGCTATTAAAAAATACTATGCAAATAAAGACAATACAATAACAAATGCTTTCCAGTCCAACTTGACAACAAGAGCAACAGGCGCAAACATGGGCCTATCTGATATATTGGAGACATTTTCTATCTATGGCCAAGCTTCTTCTACTTCCACAGAATTAGAAAGAATTTTAATCCAGTTTCCAATTAGCGAAATCGCTTCTGACAGGGCTGCTGGGATCATTCCTAATTCCGGAGAGGTAAGTTTCGTACTGAATTTATACAACGCACCACACAACCAAACAACGCCGCGAGAGCTAAGTCTTGCTGTTCTTCCTGTCTCTAGTTCTTGGGAAGAAGGAACTGGCCTAGATATGGATAGTTACAAAGATGTGACCAACAATGGCGAAGGGTCAAATTGGATTAATTCGGCAGCCAATACTCCGTGGCTAAGAGAGGGTGGTGATTACTTAGATTCTCCTGCATTTTCTCAACAATTCCCAATTGGAAATGAAGATTTAAAAGTTGATATTACCAACCTTGTCGAAGACTGGGTAGCCGGAACTATTCCAAATTACGGTGTCGGCGTACATCTTACGTCAAGTCAAGAAGCTTATTATGCAAGATATTATCCTCGCGAATCCGTTAATTTTGATACACAAGCATTTTTATCAGGTTCTGCACAGGATATGCAACTTACTGGACCATCTACAATTTCTATGTGGGTAAAACCAGACACCATTGGTACAACAAGATATCTAATGTTTTGGCAACAAGAAGGATTTGCTTCCTATGGTCGCGTATTGAGGTTAAACAGTGATGGGAAGCTATTTTATCAGCGAGATTATGACGGCGCAGGACAATCGCTATACATTTCCACAACTGCACTATTAGCGGGCCAGTGGGGGCACATAGTTTTAGCAGACGATGGTGACAATAGTGAACCCTCTATATATATTAATGGATCCTTAGATGCGTGGAGTACTTCAACACCCACAGGCGGCACAACTCCGGCGGTCAATTTTGACATGTTGGGCATTGGAGGATCGAGAACCGGAGATACCAATAATTGGGACGGCTTCATCGATGATGTAGCGTATTTCAATAAAGCATTATCTTCTTCAGAGGTGTCAGATTTATATAACTCTGGGTGCCCAATTAACATCAAGAGCTTGTCAGTGTATGGAAACTTGATAAACTGGTGGGTTCACGGAGATGACCCAAGAGATGAAATAAAGTTAGGCACGCCCCCTACAGAAATAAGTATTCATGATAGGGCGGGGTCCATAAACCTATTTGCAACCGGCTCCGGAGCTATGTCGATTGAGAGCGGAGCGTGTTATGGACAAAATGGTGTCGTACCAACCGATTCCAATGAAGTCATCAATACAAGCGGCGCAACAGAATCTTATTACACAAAGAAATTTTTTGGAAGAGGTTCTGAATTCTTCTTTAAAAGACCAGCCCTCGAAGCAGTTTGGGATTCATCCATCAAAGATGATCGGGGTAACTTCTATGCAAGCTCCTCCATGCTACCTGCTTCGGAAAACGAAAGAACAATTTATTTATATAATTCAATTAATGGAAGACTCAGGGACATTCCGGGAGTTACAACCATGGGAGTTAGAGTATTCTCTGCCGAGTCAGAAGGAGATCAAATAAATAGCAGCCCAATCACAGGGGGGAGAGTTTCCACCGGTATTTACTCCGCTTCGTTCGCTCTAGACACTACAGCTAGTATTGTATACGATCGTTGGTTTGACGCTGGCTTCTCAACATGTTTTCACACAGGTGCAATAGAAATAAAAAATCATCAAGCATCTGGATATAACGCTTATCCAAATTATGTCACAAATATAACAAATTTAAAGTCAACCTATTACACTCACGAAACAACAAGGTTTAGATTTTATGTTCGCGAAAAAGATTGGAGTCCAACTATTTATACAGTAGCTACTGCAAAAAATGATACACTCATTATAGAAAGTGGCTCATATCAAGTCCATAGAATAACCGATGATTTGGTTGCGATTCCGTACAATACTGGCAGTGAAAGAGGAACAGAAATGTCTTTTGATGTAAGTGGAAATTATTTTGATCTTAAAATAGATCTTCTAGAACCCGGATATTCATATGGGATAAAAGTTGCCTATTATCAGGAAACTGTAGGTAATTATGTAGAACAACCTTACATGTGGAAATTCAGGGTAGAAGAAGTATGAGTATAAGAAAACTATTTGACGGCCAGACACCATATAAAGTTTTTTCTGAAACTAAAGAAAGCATAAGAAAAGACGCAGAATCCTTAGTTAACGTTTCTGAAACAATCAAACAAAAGAATGAATTTATTCCAATTGTTGATTTTTCTGATCCTGCAAACTTTGCAAGATATGGATCGGCAGAATCATATTACAACGATGCAATAACTAGAATATATGAAAACTATCCTTATGATGGGTCTTCAAAAGAGCGACAAGAGTTCTTGAATGAGTCCACATACTTAGACCTCTGGCTTCTAGAGAATAAATACCCTAGAACAAATGGCTTTGTGACCATTTCTGCCGAAGGCTGGGGGAGTAATTTAGGTTTTGCTCTTGGATATGGAAGTTCTTCGGTAGAAGAATATATCTCTTTTTTCGGCGGCCCAAACGAATCACCAGAAAGACAGAGCAACGGCAGAACAATCCCTACATTTGACACTTCCAACAAATATGACACAGATATTTATTCCGATCAGGGATTTGCTGGTACTGGAACAAGGGAGAGTAATCTCAAAACTGATTTTGATAATGGTGTTACCATAGAATTCTGGTTGAAGAAGGACTCCTTTGATGCATCTTTGACAGAAAAGGAAGTCATATTTGACTTGTGGAATGGTCTTGATACAGCAGACTCTTCATACGGAAGAGTTCTTTTACAACTGGAAGACGGAATAAATGACAATTTTACTCTATCAATTCAATCAGGATCCAGCTCTCCGTATGATGAAACTCATTTCGGCACAGCTTTAACTCCGACTGATCTACAAACATTTAGTCACTACGCATTCAGGATGTATAATGATGATTCTCTTCTTAAGGTAGATTTTTATAAAGATGGCAGTTTGTTGGAGTCAAAAACAAGCTTAATTATAAATGAGATCACAGGCGCGTTACAAGCAAACCTTGGAGCACTTACAAGTCCTGCCAGAGTCGGACCTGACCCTTATGCGGCTTTGGGCTGGGGTAAGTTATCTGGCTCTTTAGATGAATTTAGATTCTGGAAAACAAAAAGAAGTTCGGAAGAAATCGGTAGATACTGGTTCACACAAATTTATGGTGGAACAAACACAGATATATCGAATGCAGATTTAGGGGTTTATTTTAAATTCAATGAAGGCATTACTGGAGACGAAACGCTTGACTCTACAATATTGGATTATTCTGGAAGAGTAACCAATGGATCGTGGACAGGCTATAATTCTTCGTCTAGACACACACAATCAGCCATGGTTCTTGCCGGTGCTGCATCCAGTGAATTTAAAGATCCCATCATTTACACAGAACATCCAGATGTAGAATCCTTGATGTCTGAAATGCAACTTTCTGGTTCAAACTACGATTTCCAAAATTATACTTCTCTATATAATAGTTATCCTACATGGATAATAGAAGAGGATGAGACATCTGGCGGCGATCTAAAAAGACTATCTCAAGTTATGTCAAGCTTTTTGGATACTCTTTATTTACAAATTGACCAGATCAATAAAATTAAAAACGTCGATTATCTTGAGACAAAACACAAAAACGCACCATTTAACAACAAGTTATTAACAGGGGTTGGCTTCGTCGCACCGGAAATATTCGGAAACGCTTCCTTGCTTAATCAGATATTCGACAGATCAGAAAATAAAAACTTTGAAGAAAGCTTGTTTGAGATCAAAAACACGATCTACAAGAATATCTACAATAATATTAATTCAATTTACAAGTCTAAAGGCACAAGCCGCGCTTTTAGAAACTTGATTAGATGTTATGGGGTAGACGAGAATCTCATCAATATTAACGCATATGCGAGCAATATAGCTTATGATCTAAAAGAAGACAAGAAATATTCATCAGCTAAAAAGAATTTTATAGATTTTTATAGAAATGACGGGTTTTATGGAACAATCTATCAGCAGACATCCTCTGCAAATCCTTTGTCAACCTCTTACATCTCCGCTTCTCAAGGAAGCGACGAGGACTCAACGTCATTTACTTTAGAGGCAGAATTTATTTTGCCCACCAAAAGAAGAAGGAGTGATTACGATTATTATTCCACACCATTCTTAACATCTTCTCTTTTTGGATTTCACTCTGCTGATCCAGCTACTCCTACTGACTTCACATGGCCAGCAAGCGACTACGATATTCAAGCATATACAGTGATGCCACAAACAAATGGTAATGATTCTGACGCTTATTTCCTTATTACAAGTTCTTATTATGGATTCGAACTTACTTCCCCACTAGTAAAAGATATGTACAAAAATAAGAAATGGAACGTTTCTTTATCAGTGTCTCCCGCTGGAGAGGGCGCAGATTTAGTATCAGGATCATGGGGTGATCATGTCGTTAATTTCTACGCAGTTAACGCTTATTCTGATGTAATACAGCAAGAAGTATCTTTGCAAACAGAAATTACTGTTGATGGTGAAAAATTATTAAACAATCCAAAGAGAATTTATGCTGGAGCACACAGACAGGACTTTACAGGATCAACTGTACATGGCTCTGATGTAAGATTATCAGCAGTAAGATATTGGACAAGCGAGCTTCCTCAAGAAGTTATTAAGTCTCACGCTGAAAATACCGACAATTACGGCTCTCGCAACCCTCTTAGAAACGTTAGTAACTTTGTAACATCAATTGGTAATGTAGAAATACCCCAAATTGAGACATTGGCATTACATTGGCGTTTTGACCAGATAGTAGAAACAGATAATGGGTCAGGAGTACCAACAACGCCGGACGCAGGGTTTAATATTGTTGACTTTTCATCCGGATCTTTAAGTAAACAACAAAATTACGGGTGGATGGGTCAGGTTATTGGAGCCCCTCATACTGGTCGTGGTGACTTTTTCTATCCAAACGACACAAAAATTGTGAATGTCGAGTTTATACCAACAGCAAAACAGATTAATCCAGAAGTTGTAAGTGCAGACAACACAGTAAAAGTGTTTAATATTGAAGATGATCAGGTCTTTACAAAAAGAACCAGACCATCTACATTTATGTTCATGGCAGAAAAAAGCATGTATGCGGCTGTGACATCCGAAATACTTAATTACTTTGCCTCAATTCTTGATTTCAATCACTTAATCGGTGATCCCGTCAACAGATACCGCCAAGAATACAAATCTCTTGGTAAACTTAGAGAATTGTTCTTTGCAAAGGTTCAAAATGAACCAGATGTAGAAAGATATATAGAATATTATAAGTGGATTGATGACTCTCTCGGACAAATGCTTATGGAATTGTTTCCAGCCTCTGCTGACAAGCAAGATGGCATCCGAAATGTCATAGAGAGCCACATTCTCGAAAGAAATAAGTACTGGAACAAGTACCCAACAGTGGATTTAAAGCAGCAAGATCCAGAAGCTGGCATCCGAGGTATTCATGAACTCACTTATGATTGGGAAAGAGGGCACCATCCTGTGTCTGGAAACGAGAATGAGTCTTGTTTTTGGTGGAAAGAAAGGGCAGAAAGGGACCAAACACCTCTTGCAACTGGCGATTCTGGCCTTGACGCAGACAAACAACAGATTTTGTCGACAACTTTGTCGGTTTTAAATAGAAAATACTCCACTCCAGTAAGATATTCAGTCAAAAGACAGAGTATTATCTCTGCTGGACTTGATAAGCTTAATAATATTAGAGAAAATGTCAAAAAATCAGTTAAATTTGGAGAATCTGACGGAATTATTGTAAAAGAGTCAGATATTAAAGACTCAAAAGACTGTATTGATGATTCTGGACTCAATTTAAAGAGAAAAATCGCATTTAAAGCAGAAAATCAGCTTGATTCTGATGATTATATGACAGGAAAGGGTAATTATTTGATGCCTTTCACCGCTTTTTCTTCTTCTGTGCAATCTGGCTATCAGGATTTAATAAATACAAACCTAAAAGAAGGTTTTGGTATCACAAATCTGCATATTGACTCATATATTGACAATGATGTGCCTTTGCAGGGGATTTTTACAAATAAATTTGTCGGAGGTAATCAACATAGGCACGTTAAGGTAAATGAAGGTTCAGATAACCAAGCAAATCGCCCAGAAGCATGGTCAATGGAGTTCCAAACATCTCCAAACGCAATTAAATTTATTCACCAGCCTGTTACAAGCCCAAGGGCAACACTTTATAGAGACATGGTAGCCAAAAGATCTCTTAATATTAAGAATATCAAGACAAACACCGCTACACATGGCATTGGAAACTACTCTGATGAGTATGAAATCGTACAAACAGTAGGAAGAACGACTAATAACTCCGCTTTTGTTAAAGCTGGTGGCTTTTCTCCCGATGTAATACCTTCAACTTATGTCGCAGGGATGGATGACTACGCAAAACCAGACAGAGGAAGAAGTTCTCATGTATTTGTCAACAGATTCTCGTCACCGGGTGATCCAAATACTATGGGTGACTCCAACGGTGGTCCGGGATTAGATGTCGAAGCAGCAGAATACTCACCATATAACGCTATTAACTACAGAAACTGGTCAGTTAGAGAGCCTTTGGTGTGGTTATATGCTTCTCATGTCAATCAATTTGGATTTTATTCAGACACATTTGGGAAAGGTAACGGCCCATCTTCGGTAACTTCAGCCGATTACTCCGGTACAGCAAGTATTTATCAGGTTAACAGAAACCCAATCAGGCAAATGAAGGATTCTGGCTCAACAACCGTAACTGCTTCAGTATACGACAACTATTATGTGCAGCACCCGATTCCAAGAACAGACATTCAATACACTTGGGTCGCTGCTTCTGCACTATCTTATGATACTTTTGGATATCTTCCGTATGATGGCGATGGAGATTTAGTAACTTTCTAATCTTCAAGTGATTTCGTTTCT
>WLWF01003499.1_pt1 | contig 10237 bp, 16 predicted proteins | sample 6718331 | NCBI WGS metagenome assembly WLWF01 (sample SAMN12718692, study PRJNA515312) | sponge metagenome | isolation source: marine sponge | host: Mycale hentscheli | place: New Zealand: South Island, Marlborough, Capsize Point | collected 2003-05-01
AACTACGTACTAAATAAGTACGAATATAAACATTAACAAATAATGTTAATTAACCGATGGCTTCGTTTCGTAATCGAGTTCTTTTACGAATACGAACGTGCTTAATAGAAGGCTTAAGTACTTTGCCGAATGAAGCGCTTTGATAAGTGAAGAACATAAAAAACCCTACGAAGGGCACACATGAATAAAGCCCCCGTTAGGGGGCAATCAAGTTATATCTGTGATCTCACTGAAAGGTGACTTAAAAGGTGACTAAAGGCCAATCAGTTTGCACTTTTTGAATCCAAATTTACAGATTTACATTCAAACTGTAAATGCTCTTTAATGGCAGCAAGGATGCAGTCTTGTAACGTTGTATCGTTTGATACTGCGTGAATTTTGAGTTCACGATGGATATCTGGCGGGACCATTACTGTTACTCGTTTGATAGGCCTTCGTTACAAGATCTTTAATTCTAATCAACTGATTCCAAAAGTGCAAGATTTGCATATGTTGGTTGACAAACCTACAGTTTTACAGTTTTACAGAAAAACCACAAAAGTACTGTGGTTTTGAGAGCCGTTGCGGTGCAGTGGATTTGAGCGTATTATGCAGTGAATGCCACGCTAACCACACATAAACCCTTATATACTTCTTTTTTTATTACATAGCACCTATGTATTTATTTTGTAGGTATATAGGAAAGTAGCGTGGTTAGGGTGGTTTTTGGTGGTTATTGTGGTTTTAGCTTGTAGGTTGGAAGCTTTTCTTTGATTTCACATCGAATACTTTCTTGTCTAAGAAGCTACCGGTTGCAGTTTGCGCTGCTTGTTGACTGTTGCTAGACGGATTAGCACCAATGCCATCAGCACCTTGGTCAAGATCCAGTTGATACTTGTCATTAGCAAGTTGTTCGCCTTTACCGAAGATTTCTTCGGACGTCTTACCGGAGAGCACGTCAGTCTCATACGACTGGACACGTTCTTTCGCTTGACGAATCTCAGGAGAGTGTTCGATAGGCGTTGCTTCTTTGACAGGAGCAGCAGCAGTTTCTTGAGATGGACCCTCAATCAACTTACGCATAGTGCCAGCAACATCGTTAATAGTATTGAAACCGTTGGAGCTATCGCCACGGATTTGACGGAGGAGAGGGTCATTAGCTACATGGTCAGCACCAATGAGCTTATTCTTGTCAGCACCTTCGTGCTTACTTTCGCCCTCTTGGTTGTTAATATTACCGCGAGTGTTTCGAATCTTACCAAGATATTTCTGTTCGCCATTCTCTTCATACCACATATGACCGGCGTCATTTTGTAGTCGTGTCTTAGTGCCTTTCTTATTCATACCAAGAGCTTTGTTATCCATCTTGGCAGCGGTTGCTTCATCATATTTAAGGTTGAAGCGTTCACGTACTTCGTCAGCTGTCATAGAGCCCATAGGTGAATCAGAGTCACCACTGGAGCTATTGCCAGAGGAAGCAGCAGCAATACTTGCTTTGCTACCAGGGTAGGCAGTGCCATCAGGAGTTGTACCTTCACCCATTGAGTAAGGGTTATCAGGGTTAGAGACACTCATGTATTTATTGCCAGACATCTTCTTGCTAAGAAAGTCTTGAGCTGCGTCAGAGCCTTGTCCGTTAGATTGATCGAGATACTTAAAAGTTGAGGAAGACATAGCTATTACTTAAGTTGAAGTTGCTTTTTAGTTTTGGCAACCTTGTTATCTAAGAAGCTAGCGGTTGCGGTATTAGCATTAGCCTTGGAAGATGATGAACTACCAATTGCGTCTGCACCTTGTGATGAATCAAAGGTATAGTTATTTTTAGCCATCTCTTCGCCTTTGCCGAAGATCTGTTTAGATGTTTCACCAGAGAGAACGTCTTGTTCGTAAGATTGAACACGTTCTTTCGCTTGCTTAATCTCAGGTGAGTGCTTGATAGGAGTAGGAGGTTTAGCTTCAGGTGCAGCTTGAGCTTGAGGAGCTTCTTGCGCTGCAATGTACTCTTTAATACGCTCTGGGTTAGCAGTGCCCCAGTGCTCATAGCCTAGGTGCTTACCAATCTTACGCATGTCAGCTTCAATTGAGCCTGCGCTGGTGCCATCATCAGTCTCTTTGAAGTGATGCTCAGTATTAGATGTATAGCCAAAAGACTCAGAACCACTGGCTCCTTGAGCGTGGTTACGTAGCTCTTCGATGCGTGCTTCGTCAAAGCCTAGGTCAGCAAGAGAGCCCTTGTCCTTAATAGTTTTAAGTCCACCAGTTAATTCTGATGAATCAGCTTTAGGTGCAGCTTCAGGCTTTTTATCGTAGACAGGAGCAGAAGGTGTTGACCCTTCACCCATAGAGTAGGGGTTATCAGGGTTAGAAACACTAGCGTATTTATTCTTAGACATCTTTTTATTCAAGAAGTCTTGAGCCGCGTCAGAGCCTTGTGAGTTTGTCTGGTCGAGATATTTAAAAATTGAGGAAGACATAGCTATTAGTTAAGTTGAAGTTGCTTTTTGGTTTTAGCAACCTTGTTATCTAGGAAGCTAGCAGTTGCAGTATTAGCGTCAGCTTTAGCAGACGGTGAACTACCAATTGCGTTTGCACCTTGAGATGCATCAAAGGAGTAGTCAGCTTTCGCCATCTCTTCGCCTTTACCGAAGATTTGTTTAGAGGTTTCTCCAGAGAGGACGTCTTGTTCATATGACTGAACACGCTCTTTAGCTTGCCTAATTTCAGGTGAGTGTTTGATTGGAGTAGGTGCTTTAGTTTCGCTAGTGGTTTTACCACCAGGTCCTTTACGGACAGCGATATCAGCAAAGTTAGCACCTTTGCTATTGTCTAAATCTTGGACACGGACGTCATAGCCAGCGTCCTGCCACTCTTTAGCAAGAGCTTTAAATTCTTCTCTAGTGCCAGCTTGCTGATTGCTTTGCTCTTTGAGTGCAACCCATTCGCCGTCATCGTCAATACTAGAATTGCCTTTGCCTAGTGCAGCAAACTTTTCATCGTAGTCAGAGTTAACAGGACCAGTTGCTTTGATTTGTTGTGCGTAAGCGCCTTCGTTCCATGAGTCTTCAAAGCTGACAGCACCCATATCTCCGTGTTTCCAAGTGTCACTGCCGTAGTCACGAGAGTTAGCAGTGTACTTTTCTGTACCAGGGATAGCTTCACCTGGATAAGATTTACCACTAGGAGTAGACCCTTCACCCATGGAGTAGGGGTTATCAGGGTTTGAAACACTAGCGTATTTATTCTTAGACATCTTCTTGCTAAGAAAGTCTTGAGCTGCGTCAGAGCCTTGAGAATTCGCTTGATCTAAATACTTAAAAGTCTTTTGCTCAGACATATAGATACTGTTAGTCAATATCTATATTGTAGTTACATATAGGAGCCGTATTGCTGCTTGTCCTTGTTAAGGATGTCAGCACCAGTCATAGGCTTATCGGGAGTGGTATCAGTTTGAGGCTGTGCTTGGAACTGATACTTCTCGTTATTAGCAGCTTTAGGTTGAGAGCTTTGGGAAGCACTTGGTTGAAATTTAGCAGTGTAGTCAGTTTCATTCTGTTTAAAGATAGAACTGTAGTCTTTCTTCTGATACTCTTGAACGCGAGACTTAGCTTCTTGCATTTGCGGTGAAGCTTTAACAGGGTCAATCTTTTGAGACTTGTTTTCAGGAGTAGCAGGCTTAGCAGGAGCAGGGGCAGGTGCAGATTTAGCTTGAGGGCGAGACTCTAGTTCTTTAATTCTGTTTTCAAGCCCTCTATTACGTCGGTCATGCTTAGATTGTTCACGTGCGTGATATTTAGCCATACCATCCCTGTATGGATCGACTTTATAACGTTGCCCAGATTTGCCTCTTCTTGAACCCATATCACTAAAGCATAAATATATTATTTATTCTAGCTTTTGCAGGGTTACATATAAGAACCAAATTGCTGCTTGTCCTTTTTAAGGATGTCATCAGCAGTCATAGGATTATCGGAGGTGGTATCTGTCAGTTGGGAGCCACCAGCATTAGAAAGATTTAGTTTGTACTTGTCAGCAAACTCTTGTGGATCTTTCTGGGGTGCTCCGTCTGGAGTGTTTTGTGAGGAGCTAGGTTGAAATTTAGAAGTAAAGTCAGTCTCGTTTTGGTTAAAGATAGAACTATAGTCTTTCTTTTCATAAGCTTGGACACGGGATTTAGCTTGTGCCATTTCAGGAGAAGCTGTCACAGGTTCAATCTTTTGTGATTGTTCCTTAGGAACAGCAGGTTTAGCAGGAGCGGGTGTTTGTTGATTAGCAGGAGCTTTCTTTTCAGGGATTTTATAAATTTTAAGTTCTGATTTGCCAGCAGTATGCTTATAGGAGTCTTTACCGCCACCCCATCTTCCGTACTTACCTTTTGTTGCTTTTCGGTGGTAGACTTCTTCACCACCATCAGCATTGTGATAACTGTAGCCTTTCTTTAGTTGCTGTTTATCTTTATGACCATAGTTGTCATAATATTTAGACATATCTCCCATGATATTGACAAGCTACATGTGTGATATAAACATTGTAATCAATACAGAAAATTGACTAAGTAGGTAATCCTTCACGTAAGAAGTTACGGCAGTAGTCAAGTCCGAAGTCCCAGGCATACGCGGGCATTGCATAACAATTAGCAAAGAGCTTATCTTTTGCTGCTTGTAATCGTTCCATACCAAGGACTTGCAAGCAAGCTAGTGAGGAACGTAGAAACTCAGCGTAGTCTTCATCGTTGTTACGCTTCATACCACTGATGTATAGGTCACGAACGTCACCCATAATCTGTTTAGTTTCAGGAGCGAACTCAATAGTCTCGTTCTCAAGGACAATTTGCATACGTTTGATAGAGGACATGGAGAAGCCCATTGCTTGTCTCGTCTCTTCAAGAGAGAGGGCATCAGCATCACCATTGCGGAGCATATATTGAATGATGCCGTTAGAGCATTCGATAATTCGAAGGACAGCAAGCTTGTCAAGCTCTTCATCAGGGAGGGATTTGAATACAGCAGTCCAGTCTTTAGTCATATCTAGTAATACGTATAAACGATCTATGCGAGATTTGAACTCGCGATACCACCGTGACAGGGTGGCGTGATGACCACTTCACTAATAGATCAATAAAAATACTCTAGCTATTAACTAGAGTACATGTGGTTATACAGGTATACAGTGTTTGTTCTCTTTGAACTCACCTAAAGGGTCATAGTAAGGACAATAAACACGGGAGTTACCGGGATTGCTTTCGTCAATGCCATCGATGTCATTACCGTGACCGTTATTGCCATCATCAGAAGGAGGCAGTGGTGAGAGTAAGCGGAATGAACGAGATGCATTCATTCGAAACTTACCAGTGCCTTGGAAACAACTGATTGTGTAAGCGCGTTCTTCTAAAAGAATGACGCTACAACCAGTAGGTACATCAGTAAGTTCTTCTAACAGTTCGTTCTTAGCAGAATAACTAACCGCGACGGCTTCAGCCGCACTAAAGTTAGCTGCACGCTTTTGAGCAATGACCGGTTGTACCGACATTGATGCAATAAAGGGAGATAACATCCCTATGAGTGCACCACCAACTGTAATAGAAACTAAGTTCATGAGGTAGGAATCCCAGCAATGCCATCAACTAGTGTGGTAGTCCAGGTGACACCACCACCAGTGAAGGCGTAAGCAGCAGTTGCATCGCAAGATTCTGCAGTATTAGTGATATCACCAGTAGTAACAGCTGCTACATCAGCTGCAGTGATTTCATCCGTATCACCACCAATGAGTGCAATGGTGCAAGTCTTGGCAGCGTTGACAGATTCTTGTTTAGCAGCAGAAGCTTTGGCACGGTCTTGTGCTTTAGTTAACTGAGGCAGTGCTACAGCAGACAAGACACCAACGATTGCAACAACGACCATCAGTTCAATCAAGGTAAAGCCATTAGCTTTCTTACCTTTCTTAGCGAGCCGTTGAGCGAGGATAGACTTGAGTTGAGTATTCATTTTATATTCGTGCGTTTGTTTAAATCTAGACAATAAAAAGCCGCTGTTAATTAACAACGGCTGAGTGCAATATGAGAATTAAAAGGGAGACCAGGGGAGAGAAGGGTCAAACGGACGTGCCGTATCGATATGCTCTTTGATACTCTTCAGTGTCTGATAAGAGTAACCATAAGCCCCTGCATAACTAGAAGTGCAGTCATCTTCATCTGTAGTCTCAGAGAAAGGACGAGGGGTACCACAGATGTTGATAGCACGTACGAGCATCTCGTCAATACGCTCGAGGTCGAACGAAGAGATGAGACAATAGGACTGTTCCATTGTGTATAAATAAAGAACACAATGAACTAAACCGCCCGTTAGGGCGGAAGGGCTGTCAATGGAGTATTAAGGCAGCAGCAATACTTCCGACACAGAAGCCGGAGAAGAGAGTGAGAACAGTAACTGTTTCCATTGTTAATTAATCAATTACTTTTCTAATTTAGCTCTGATTTTTGTAGCTTTTTTGATAAGCTTTTGAGCTGTGTCTCTATCGACACATTCGTCAGCTTGTGCAAATGTTTTTGCAAGTTTCTTTAATTGTTTAGCAGGATTCATAAAATAACTCGGTAGATATACTCAGGGTGATTACGCCAGTATTCTTCGTTAGTACGAAGGTGTACAGCGTTAATTCCTTGTAGCTTCGCTCCTTCTATGTTATAAGGTGAGTCATCAAAGAGAGTACCAACCATTTGGTAATCCTCTTGACAACGTAATAACATCTCCTGCTTGACAACACCAGAAGGTTCGTGACCTTTGCTGTGTAGCACTTGGTCAAAGGGGACACCGTGCTTGTCCAACCAGTCAATGGTTTCAGTTAAACGTTCGGGAGGACGAGCAGTAGCAATAGCAATACGGTCGCCGTCATCAACAAGCATTTGAGCTAACTCAAGTACAGCTTGTTGTACAGGGAACTCACGTGATGCATCGAAGAAGTCATCTTTAGTGAGTCCAGTGTTATCGAAGTCAATAGGTTTACAAGTAAGTGTGTCGTCAACATCAAAGACGTGGACGATTGAATCTGGACAGGGAGCCGTACGACGTAGTCCGACGTAGCGTTCACCTGCAATCTTTTCAAGAAGCATAAGTAATAAATAAATGGCACGCATTAAAAACCCCCTGCGTTAGCAGAGGGAAGTGGTACCAGTTAGATGGGCGTAGTTAATTATTTGTTGATGATAATAACTGGATAATCTAACCGCCTAGGCATTACTACTTTAACATCATGCATATTCAGTAATGTATGCAGTTCCTGCAGTTAGTTATTAAATAGTAGTTAACATGTAAGAGTTGATGATAATAACTAGCGCCTAATAAGCGTAGTTAAGTATATAAATGGGTGGCTTCATAGACGAAGCCGCAGCGCATAAAGCGTTAATTGCTGAAGGGATAATCAGCGCTAAAACGCTTAATGAATTAGAAGATTTTTCTACTATTCAAGATGCTGTTGGCGATCATTACGATGTATCAGAAATTAGAGGTGGTAAGGCAGCTTTAAAAGCTAGACCTAGTCACGGTGAATCTAATTCAAGAGACAATCTTAATGCATTGCTGATGGCAATTGATGCCGAACAAAATGGACCGATTGTTGTACAACGTCCAGGTATGGAAGGTTTACAAGGCCCTATACAAGAGACATATGGTGATAAACGAGTACGTAAAGCAGCAGAGCGCATATTGTCACCAGGTGCTATGTCAGTACTTGCATCTCCAGGATTAAGAGCAGGAGCTATTAAAGAGATGGATTCAGGTGAACGTTTAACAAGAGCAATAAATTATGCAATTAAGTTAAACAATGGATATGATCACATTACAGGTTCAAGGTTAACTATGGGATTAGATGGAGGACATATCCTGCCACATAATAAGTACCCAGAGTTAAGTTCAGCATCATTTAATATGGCACCAGAGAATAAGTATGTCAATAGAGCTAAAGGTAATAGAGAAGGCAGTGCTTTGATACAGTCATTGACTAATTCATTTAAGAAAAAGTTTGGACCTGCAAGAAAGCAAGGAGCTGTTCCAGTAGCGCAGATGGCAAACTTATGGAATATTGGCAGAGGTTTTGACTGAAGAGCAGTAAAAAAGCCCCCTCACGTAGAGGGGGCAGTTGTTATCAAAGCTCGATAGGTTCGAGCGTTGGTTCACCGGAGAAGCTAGGAGCTACGTCAATCTCAGGCAACTCTTCACGCTTAGCACCGGCGCCCAGACCTCCGTGGAGTACCTGTGCTTGACCCAGTGTGAGACGTGAACGTTGCAAGAGTGCACGCTTACCAGTCTTCTTGTTGAAGTAAGTCTCTTCGAACTTGTTGAGGTGACCTGTGACAGTGATCAAACGACCCTTCTGCAGGTAACCGGAGTTGAAGAGTGACATCAGTCCGTTCGTTGTGGTGAACTGAACAGCGATTCCTTCTGAACCGTCAGTGAGCTCAGAGATGAGCGTGACGGCGAGATAGTCGCCATTGTTACCGTTGACCACTTCCGCGTGACTCATACGACCAGTGATCGTGAGAGTGTTGAAGGAAGCGTAGGTCTTGTAGTCGGACATTGGATGAAATTAGATAATGAACACACGTGAATAAAGCCCCCGTTAGGGGGCAAGAGGCTGTTAATCAGTCTTCAGGAGCCATGAAGTCTTCACGGCCAAGGTGAATGTCGTTAAGACACTTGAGCATTACCTGAAGCCAGCCAGCATCACGTGCCCAGCACAGTGCTGTGTCGTGCTCTCCGTCAGCAGTTGCTCTGCCATAGACTTCATTGTGGTGGTGATACAGAGCACCAAGTGCATAGTATGCAGTTAACTTGTAGCCAAAGACAGTATCAAACTTATCAGTAAGTTCTTCGACAGTCTCAGCAACAAGTTCTCTCATCTCTGATTCGCTCATTGATTTTTTGTCTGCATTAACAGATGCAGGTGCTTCATTAGCTAAAGCTTGAAGGTCAGCAGTTGAGATACCATCAGGGATTGAAGAAGTCATATGAAAACATATAAAGAACACAATGAAATAAAGCCCCCGTTAGGGGGCAAGAGGCTGTTAGGCGAAGGAGAATGCTCGCTTGAAACGAGCCCATAGACCAACAGGTGTTGTATCTTCTGGCTCAAGCATTACATTGAGTTCAACTTGAGAACCATTATCATTGAGCCAATCAATGGCCCAGATGAGCTGGTCGTCAGTGAGGATGAACCATTCAGACTGAGGTACATTCTCAGGATTGAACTGAGTGTGTAGGAACTTCTCTAAGTTCTTGTAATTGAGAGAGGACCAGTAGCCGATACAGAGTGCTTTATCACCTACTTCCAGTTGCTTGAAGCGTCGATGGATGTTATCAGTGATGCCAATCTTGTAGCCTTCACCGAGTAAGTTCTCGATGATATAGACATAACCAATCTTGCCATCTTTAGATACAATCTTAGGTGACTCTGAGGGAGCCACAGTAGCCTCTTCAGAAGCTGTAGGGATAGGTGTAATGATATTAGCTTGTTCGCGGATGTAAGCAGCGACAGTAGTGCGATCTACGTGTGTAAGACCGCATTGCATCATCTGTGTATACGAAGACTCATCAATCAATGTGATTGGTGTAAGTATTTTGAGTTTAGTAACAGGTGAGTCAATGCATTGTGCCGTTGGCCAGTAGTCAGTAGGTTTCTTGTGTTCAAGAATCTCTAATGCTGTAGCAAGATAGCCGTAGATATTACGATCTTCGCCTCGTGCACAGACAATGACAAGTTGACCTTCAAGGAACTTAGATTTGTTACCGTGAGCTGTTATACCCTGTGTATGGGAAATAACAAGACTAGGGTAAGAGAATCCGTAGTAATGACAGCCAATTTTGTCGTCTGGGTTCTTTGACATAAATATATATGTGAAGGACAAGTGAATATAAACCGCCTGTTAAGGCGGAATATGTTTAACAATCTAGGACTAAATTACCTATCTTGCCGGTACGAAAGCTTCCGGTGTCCATAGCAATACGTCCACCGTAGTATTCAATATCTTCAGAGTTAGTAATAGTATGACCGTGGACAACTACATAAGGTAGACCGTGGTCTTTAGCCTTAAGGAAGGGTTGACGAATCCAAGTTAAGTCAAACTCAGATTGTTCTTCTAGTGGCACGTCAGGTCTAACACCTGCGTGTACAAAGAGAAAGTCATCTTTGACAAGGTACGTAGGAAGTTCAGACATCCAATCATAGAATTCATCCATGATTTTGATACGGGATTTGATACAACCACCGTTGT
>WLWF01003500.1_pt1 | contig 10233 bp, 14 predicted proteins | sample 6718331 | NCBI WGS metagenome assembly WLWF01 (sample SAMN12718692, study PRJNA515312) | sponge metagenome | isolation source: marine sponge | host: Mycale hentscheli | place: New Zealand: South Island, Marlborough, Capsize Point | collected 2003-05-01
CATAACGCTTCATTTTCCGACGATGTGTTATCTTTGTCATAAAAATAATCACATAATCTACTAATAATACTTCTTATAACCTCATCTTTAGCTTCATAATACAAATCACCATAAAAATTCCTAATGTCATTTTCAACATTACCTTCATCTCTTTCATATTCTTCGTTTATGTATTTATTTTTAAATTTTATTTCTTTTTCAAAATAATCAAACGTGATAAATTCGTATTCTTCTCTTGCTTTTTGTATGTATTCTTTGTTCATAATATCCTCCTAATTACATAAAATATATAAATAATTTTCTAGCTTTTTTAATAAAAAATCGTCATTACAACCGCTAAGCATTTCAGCTTCAAACATATAGCAAAGCGTATCTTCTAACAATGCTTTGTATTTACCTGCATCATTAATTTTACTTAATATTTTATCGTATAATTCGTATAAATTATCTCTACGTTTGTCATAATTAACTGTCTTCATAATATCCTCCTTAACTAATTCAAAACTTTATTTAAACTGCAATCAACACAACTTTTAAAAAGTATTTTTTTTGCGTTTTTTTCTATATATTTTGCAAAATCAATACTAACAAATTGTTTACTTTCTGATGGATTGTTTTTTGTTTCTTTTATTATATTTTCTAATTCTTTTATTCTTTGTTTTGATATAACTTTATTTAAATTCAAATCGTCTAATAAAAGACACATCATTAATGCAACATCTCTAAAATTCTTTTTATTATTTTTATTTAATTCAAAGCGTAATAAAGCTAATATACTGTAAAAACCTTCAAATTCTTCTATAAAATTGTATAACAAAGAACTATCGTAATCTTCTAATACATCTAATATATGCAATAACTTATTTGATAACTTATAATTTTCATTGCCATAAATACAATTCATATCATTATCTACAGATTCTGCATATATATCGTCAGCATCATTATCTTTATACATTTCAGATATAGCACTATCAACACTATCAACTAAATTAAAAAACTTATTTATAAATCTATAATATGTTTTTTGTTTATTTTTGAATGAAAGAAACAAACTATTATGTAAAATACAACTGTATAATGTACATTTCTTTATTTTTTTTAATATTTCTTTTGATTGCATAATATCCTCCTATTTATTTTTTATTGTTGGTAATTTTAATTTTATATTTATTGCATCTGATACTAATTTCTCAATTTTTATCTCTTGAAATATATATTCTTCTAATTTAGCTAATAAAAGTTCCTTTGAATAATATTCTTTTGATTTATTTTTTATAAAAAATTCATTGAACAAAGGATCAAGTTCTGAACCGCCCCATCTACTTTTTGTATATTTACTTACAACATCTTTATAAATATCATTATCAAAAACATTTCTTCTTTTTAGTTTTTTAAATTCATATCTGTATGTATCTTGGATTTGTTTTTTTATAGATGCTTCAAATTTATAGCAATCGTTCATTTCTAATGAATTAAAGTTATTTATTATTTGTCCAGTTTTTATAATTTGCATAATATCCTCCCGTGATTTATAATGCGATTATGAAATATCCTAATGTAACGTCATAATAACGCTACATTATATATATTTTATTAATTATTGATTATCTTTATATTTGCTAAAAAACGCCATATTATCATCGTAATACTTATAAACATCACCTGTGTATTCAATAGTATTAAATTCGTCTTTATTAGCTTCTATAATATTAGTATATTCATCGTAATAACTATTTTCTAGCATATTAAATACATCATCTCTTAACACTTCTGATGACATGTTATCAAACATTGTTGTTATGTAAGATAACAGCTCATGATACAATGAAACATCTTGTATGTATGATTTATCTTTCTTAAGTTCTATATAAGTGTTTATATCATCTTCAATTCTAGTTTTATCAAAGATATCATGTGTGCTATTACTACAGATGTCACCGTAAGAAACATGTGTATGAAACTCATATTGAGATCTTAATATAGCTTGCAATTCATCTATTAAACGATCTGATTGTTCAAAGTCTGATAATTTATTTATAGTTTGTTTTGTGCTATGTATATACATAATGATTACCTTAGTATTTAATAATAAAATATACAACATGTTTTAATTGTGTTTATGCTGTATTATTTAATAACTATAATAAATAATATATATTTATTGTTTGTTAGTTATGTATGTATAGTAACATAATAATTATTATTGTCAACATTTATTTTAAATATTTTAAATATTGTGTTTTGTCCCACCTTATCTAGCTTCTCACGCCCAAGCCCTAATGTTTTAAGATAAGGATAGTAACATAATGTACATTATGGAAAATAAATAAATCCAATGAAACTCCAGTTCTTATCTAGTGTTTACCTCATTTACATACCTTTTTATATCTATGCCAGTTCTAGCATAACGATGTGTGAAAATAAATACTTTGACAATAATACATATGTATGCTATCATGTCAAAACTATATGCCATATCTAGCATGCCAACATCACAACAATAATCATTTCAAAGAATTCATTTGGATTTCTGATTTTAGATTTTTTTTACTTTTAAAAAAGGGGCACCCCCCTCTCATCAAATCCGCCAATCTCCCCCAGGTACACTTACACAAAAAATTTAAAAATTTGAAATTTTAAACCAGTTGACATTTCCACAATTTATGTTATAATAACATTAATTATTTTAAACAATGGATTACCTCCATTTAAATAATTAAATAATAAAAAATATATATATGTTCAGAAAAAGTTTGGTTACTCAACTGGACATATATTTCATCAACTCAACTGAATATTTTATCATTTAACGCACAAAACAAAACCGAGTAAACCTAAAAACACTACCATCACCACAATCGTCAATACCTTTTGCTTTTTACTTACCTCTCCTTTATTACCTGTATACATATCTCCTTCAAACAAATTCATTTTCTCTTTTTCATCCTTTAACTCACCTAAGATGTCCTCTGTCTTATTTATCAACTTATTAATATTAGCACACGTTGCTGCATCAGCTGTCCTGATATTTTTCTCCTTTAAAAACAATTCATCTTCGTGTGTCTTTAACTCTTGTTCTTTTTCTTCTAACTTTCTTTCTCTTTTTGTTAATTCATATTTTGTCATCCCATGTTCTCTTAGTTCATTATCTACTTCCAATAACCAAAATTTAAAGTTTTTTTCTATGTAACAAGCATTAGAGTATATAATTGACATTCTGCGTAAATATTCATCAATTTCACATATTTTATGTTCAGTACAAAAATTTACATCCTTTACTTCGGTCATACAACATATCTCGGATAATATAAAAACATCATTTTATATTAGAAGTAGTTAAAAAATTATTACCCTTTGAACGATTTTAGTATTCTCCACCACTTAGTATTTTTCTCCTTTCTTGGTGGAAATTCTTTAACCGCCATTTTAAATATTTCAAAGTCCACTTTATCTTCAATAAGACCATCACAATAATACTTTAAAGTTTCGTATTCCTTTTCATAATTTATTTCCTCTTCGGGTAAATGATATTCAGAATCTTTAATTTTTATCATAGTATTAACACCTTTTTAATTCTATTCGCTTATCATAAATACTTTATAATATATAAATTGCGTGTGAACAAGATAATTAATCCTTTACTTAGAATAGAAAAAAGCATTATTATTACCTTTCTGAACGAATATCAAACACTGTTAAATATTCCAGTACACGAATTAAAACAACACAACATACCTTTTGAAAAGGAAATAGGCGTAGGAAGACTTACTAATTATTTTACCTTAAAAACTCTAATGCTTCTGGTTAACAGATATGCTGAAAAAACGTCTGATGGCAGTTATCAATTTGTTGTTATTTTACACCCTGAAGTACAATTTATTCGCATACCTTTAATTGTCGGAGGTATGCACGTCGGTGAAAAAATGCCTTCAGATATCTTCCTTTCTAGTCACACTTACTCAAATTATCTTGACATTGACCCAAAATATCACGACATGTTTGATTCTAAATACTTTGGTAATAAACCGATATGTATTGCTGAAAAGATCGCACAGTTGTTTATTGCATCAGATTACATGTCCTTAAAAACGCTAACCGCAGACGCAGGATTAAAACCTAACACCTTAAGATTCTTACTTACCACACATACAGTAAAAAAGGTTGCACATCTTGTTACTTTAGCAGATACACTTTTATTGCCTAATTGGCGATACTTACTTCCTACTTACGTGAGAGAAAGTATGATACAAAAGAGAAAAAACTTCGATTGTTTTGAATGTTCTGATATCGGATGTTATTCTTGTTGTCATAATTTAATAGTTTATGACCGAGGATTTGTCACATGAACACACCTAATATTCTGTACTTTCCAACAAAATTAGATGGTTCACAACCTAGGAAAAAAAGAAAGGACAAGGTGTTTTTCTACCCTGACACAGGAGTGATCGGCGAGCAAGGAGGAGAAATAACACATATTAGCAACCTCACCAAATTACCCACTGATAAATATTTTTGCAATTTAAGAACTTTAAAAAAACCAAAAGTGTTTACATCAAATATTACACGTATAAACAATCTTACTTTTATTTCACCAAGAGTGTTTTTAAAGTACTTTAAACGAATAAGAAAAATACACAATACAGATTACAGCACTTTACATACTAAAGTCAAGTACGAAAAACGCACTGGTAACCATCACCTTTATATCACACTAGATGACGGTGCCGGATATCAACGTATCGTACTTGATTCTAAGTATCGTAAGTTAAAAGATCAAACACGAATGTTCAAATTACCTGACTATCCTTTGAAGCTTACTTTGAGTAACAGCATGTCGCTACATGATCACTGTACACTTTTTTCTATTGAAGGGTTTGAAGACGCTGTTTGTTTACAATCTATTATCGATAACAAAATAGAACCCTTTTATACACATCTATTACTTCCTCAGATCCTCACCACTGGATTTTATAAGATTTTCTGCACTTTCGGTTCAGCAACCTTACACAATCACAGTGGTGCGATTATTATTCCGGACAATGATATCGATTTTCAAGAACGAAAAGGATACACATACTTAAAAATTCCAAAACAATTTAAAGATCTAAATTCATGGATATCACACTTTGTTTACTTGTAAAATAAACGAATCATGCTCTGCTGTTGTAGTAGCTGTTAAAGCACCTGATCCAGCATCGATAAAATATACCTTTAACACATCTCCTGCTGTAAAGGGCAGTTTACCTGTGAAAGAAGCTCCTATTGTACCACCAGCATTTATTTGTATCTTCAATGATCCGTTTTTGGGGACAACTCCATTTATCTCTGTAAAACAGCCTAACGATCCTTCTATAAATCCAGTTCCTGATTTGTCAGTATTAGCAATTACTTCTAATTGATATATACCGTCCTTTAAAAAAGTAAATTCACCACCTGAAAAAGAAAAACTATCTGTGTCGTTTTGGCTCCAAATTTTATTTTGAAATTGCATATAAGTTGTTGCAGGAGCAGTGCTAACTGTTACAGATGCACTAGAATCTGCAATTGATACTGCAGGCGTAGGAGCTGGAGTTCCACCACCACCGAGCGGAAAATGAATTGGATTGATCTTAGATAATTCATATGAAGTTAACCCTGTTGGCATTTCTGTCACATCAGGATTATCAGGTAATAATACATAACTTGCATCACCTAATGTAAAATAAACCCATAAGTCCATGTCATCAGTATATACATAAGGACTGCATGAATCTTGTATCTTTTGGATATACAATTCTTCAGCCGGCTCTACATTTCTATTCAAGTCCGATAAATCTTTGTAACTTGATAAATCTTGATTTGTACCATACAAATACACGGTGTCCTGTGGGTATTTTGATATAGTCATTTTGTAGAATTTATTAGTAGCTGCAGATTGATCTACTAACTTTATAAAACCTTTACCAGTAAATTTTTGAGCTGTCATAGTATGTAAATAAACAATTATACCACGACAAAATCGCTGTTTATCTACTTTACAACTTGTTGTATTGCTCTAAATTTTTTCGCTTCTTCACGAATTCTTTTTTCGTAATCCCTTTGTTTCTGCAATCTACTTTCTCTTTGCTCAAAGGTTTCTTTTGCCAACCATCTTCTGTTGTATTCCCTTTGTCTGAGTCCTCTATCTTTTTTCAACGCTTCTTTGACTTTGTTTTTGCAATTGTCACACAGGCAATCGTAAAGAAATTTACTAATTCTGGTCATTTTTTCTAAATCAATCCTAAAAAGGATACATTATAAAAAAAAAGTAAAAAAAATATTAACTGGGAAAGTGTTGGTATTATGGGGGAAAGTTGTTGGTTCTACTTTAAAGCGAAGAAAATAGCTATTGCAATTTAAATAATAAGATTACAGTATTTTAATATTGATATAAAAAAAAACAAGAAAGCATATATGTCAAAACATATAAGACGTAAACAACATAATAAAAACCTAAGAGGAGGAATTTCACATGTCCTAAGAGGAATTTCACATGTCTAAATACATCATACCCCATCACCTTTCAGGTGTCAAGCATTATAATCAAAATATTAAAAAAATATTAACAATACAAACATTAGTACATAATCAAAAGTTTATTTTCCTTACTTTTGCTATGAACTTTGTTGCAGAGATAACAGGAAACAAAATTAGAAGAGGTCAAATACAAAGTGTTGTAGAGAATACCCCTGGTATGATTCGCATCAATCTGTGTGAAGTTGAAGAGCATAAATGTATAGACCGAACAAACTCAGAAGTACAGGTTAAATTCAACAACAACAGAGGCTCAGTTTTGTATTTACCTTCAGAAAAATTTTTCGAATCCGCAGATTGTAAGAAGTACTTTCATAAGAAAAAAAGTCAGTACTATGTGAATATTAAAAATAGTCATAAGTACTATAATCCTAATATGCCTTCACTGACGTATAAAAAATTCTATGCCTTATTAAAAAAACATGCAGATAAAAATGCTAAATTTGTTGTAGAAGGAGCAATAGATTTAAAAAATCCTGTCAATAAAAAGTTGAAAAAGCTGTGGAAAGGAATGGTCTCAATAACAAAAAGGTACGCCTATAATATAAAAGGCTCAATAAATAACAACAGTATCAGTTTACATCAGCGTTTTACACCAAATTTCTGCGTTGAGAAAAAGAGTGGAAATGATTGTTATTTATTTAATATTGACCTTGAATATGTTAAAAAAACCAATTTAACCGATTTACAAATACAAAACAAGTGCATTTTAACCTGTATGGCTATTAAATCATGGTTAAAAAACACTGTGGTGATGAATTTCATTAATAGATTTTATAAAAAAATTAACTCTTTACCGTATCACAACAGGAAAGGTATGTCAAAAATACAGGCTGCAAAAGATTTGTTAATTTACCTTTACAAGCGAGGAGAGTTCAAATGGGTATTGTACGATAACAACATACCTTATGATACTTTAGAATTGGTTGCTGAGGCTATGATTATTGACATGGATAGAACTTTAAATACAATAGTATTTGTTTTGTTCGACAGAGAGGATATAGTGAAATTCATAAACAATGGATTTGAGAAGGAGATAGTGGTCAAGATAGGCACACAAGATATAGTGTCTACTAAAAGTTATTCCAAACCAAGAAATGAACAGGATTTTTTTTCAGATGAAACAATCAAGGACTACCTTAGTATTTACCAAAATATAAAAAACTTTTATACGTATTTTCCTAATCCTCTTTTATATGAACTTAGGATAAAAAATGTCCCAAAAAATATCGTAACAAAAATCAGGTATCTGACAACAAAAATACATAAAACCAAGATCCTCAGAGGATATATAAGACTTTGTTTTTTAGGGAATAACCATTATATAAGAACTAAAGACATTCAAGAAAAAAACGATGTAAAAATTTATTTTTCAAACGATGAAGATTTTAAGATGTTTTGTAAAATTCGTCATGCACTAGACAAAAAACAAATAAAAGACTATACTTTACACAGTTCATAAAACACAAAAAGATGGTTGACAAAGAAAAAAGGAAAGAATATAAACGAAAATGTCATTTAAAAAACGCAGAAAAATACAAAGAATATCAACGAAAATATCGTTTAAAAAACAAAGAAAAAAATAAAGAATATCAACAAGAATATTATTTAAAAAAGGTTGATAAAGAAAAACGTAAAGAATATCAACGAGAATACTATTTAAAAAACATAGAAAAAAAGAAAGAATATAGTCGAAAATACTATCTACAAAAAAAAACAACAACAACCTTAAACTTTTTTTAACCTTTCCATAATACAATATACTTTCTGTTCCATTGTTAAAGATGTATTATGTTACACACAAATCACGGTAAAAATTATTTAATCACTGATCATGCCAGGGATATTTTAAATGATCGTTACCTGTACTTTAAGGCTGATGGTGAGAAAGAAGATCCGCAAGATATGTTTGCTAGATTAGCAAAATACTATGGTGACCACTCAACCGATCATCCTCAAAGAATGTATAACTATATGTCTGACCTTTGGTTCATCCCTTCAACTCCTATCTTAAGCAATGGTGGAACAGATAGAGGATTACCTATCTCTTGTTTTCTCAACGAGTGCGAAGACACCTTAAGAAGCATTACAGATATGTGGCTTGAGAATGTTTTCTTAGCAAGTCGAGGAGGAGGTATAGGTAGTTATTGGGGTAATTTGAGATCTCTTGGTGAAAAAGTGCATGGCAATGGAAAAACATCAGGCATTATCCCTTTTATAAAAGTTCAGGATTCATTAACAACGGCAATTTCACAAGGTTCTTTGCGTAGAGGTTCCACAGCTGTGTACTTGCCAATTGACCACCCAGAAATAGAAGAATTCATATCAATTAGAAAACCGATGGGTGGGGATCCTGAACGCAAATGTCTACAGATTCATCACGGTGTTTGTGTTTCAGATGCCTTTATGAAAGCTGTAGAAACAGATGGGGAATGGAATCTGATTAGTCCGAGAGACAAAAGCGTCGTAAAACAAGTTAAAGCTCGTACACTATGGATATCACTACTTACTACTCGATTGGAGACTGGTGAGCCATATATGATCTTTACAGACACTGTAAAACGTAATAGACCAGAAATATACAAAAAGTTAAATCTTGATGTAAAAATGTCTAACCTTTGTACTGAAATCACTTTAGCTACCGGAAAAGATTATAATAACAAGGAAAGAACTGGTGTTTGTTGTCTTGGGTCTTTGAATTTAGCTAAATCTAGTGAATGGAAAGGTAATAGTCAGTTCATAGAAGATGTATTATTATTTCTTGATAATGTTTTATCAGATTTTATTAAGAAAGCTCCTAAGGAAATGGCTAATGCGGTATACTCTGCTACCCAAGAAAGAAGTATTGGGCTAGGTGTCATGGGTTTTCATACTTTACTGCAGCAGTGCGGCATACCTTTTGATTCACCTATGGCAAAAGATTTCAACTTAAAATTTTTCAAATGGTTAAAAAAAGAATGTGATCAAGCGTCAAAAAACATTGCAAAAAACAAAGGATCCTGTCCGGATGCGGTCAAAGCAGGAATTGAACACGAAAGGTTTGTTCATAAAATATCTATTGCACCGACTGCGTCTATTAGTATTATTGGCGGTAATGTGTCCCCAGGGATCGACCCTTTTGTTGCTAATATATACTCTCATCGCACACTTAGCGGAACGCATATAATCAAAAATAAAGTGTTACAGAAGTTGCTAAAAGCAAAAAACAAAGACACTGATCTTGTATGGCAGCAGATTTTGAACGATAATGGCTCTGTGAAAAACTTATCCTTTTTGTCCGAAATAGAAAAAGATACCTTCAAAACAGCATATGAAGTTAATCCTTGGGCTATTATCGAACACGCTGCTGACCGTACTCCTTTTGTGTGCCAAGCACAATCTGTCAATTTGTTTTTACCTGCAAATATCAATAAAAAAGATTTAAATAAATTGTACTTTCACGCTTGGAAAAAGGGCTTGAAAAGTTTATACTATCAAAGAAGTCAGTCGATACAAAGAGGTGATAGTATTGGTGATGCCCCTGTAGGATGTTTAGCATGTGAGTGATAATATGAAAGAAAAAGATATACGAACGTTAATAGCAGAAAGATTAGATTTTATTTGCCGATTGAAAGTGATAGACTCTGAAATAAAAGAAATAAAAAATTCAATATATAATATTTTATATAAAGATAGAGA
>WLWF01003501.1_pt1 | contig 10233 bp, 7 predicted proteins | sample 6718331 | NCBI WGS metagenome assembly WLWF01 (sample SAMN12718692, study PRJNA515312) | sponge metagenome | isolation source: marine sponge | host: Mycale hentscheli | place: New Zealand: South Island, Marlborough, Capsize Point | collected 2003-05-01
AATCCAAGCAGTTGACTTCTCTGATTAAGATACTTATCAACACCATACTTCTTAGCCAACATACTTTCTAATTCTTTTTTAGATAGTTGTGTTAAATCTTTTTTACTCATCTCTTAATCTAGCTCCTGTTATTTGTGATTGAACTTGACTTAATGCATTTATAAGTTCAGGTGGAAATTTTTTATCTTTTAATATTGTCATAATCATAGGAGTATTTAATACATTATCAGGCATAAAAAATCCTTTACCATTTTCTCCATCTTGTAATGCATATAATACAGAGTCATCTATTTTTTTTCTACCCATACCTGTATTAGCTTCTATTATTTTTTCTATACCAAATCTTTTTTTAACAACATTATTTCCTTGCTTTGAATAGTACTGTATGTTTTTAATTGTATTTAATCTGTCAGAAAATTGTCTCATTAATTTCTTTTTTTCTAGTTGAGAATCTAAATACATATCTACTATATTATCTATGTCAGCTTGTGTGTATACTTTAGAATCATATCCTCTTAAATCATTTATAAATGTTTTAATAGGTTGACTAATTTTTTGATTTTCATTATATATAAAAGTTCCTACTGATTTAGTAACATCCATATTAGAGTTTCTTATTCCTGTAGTAAAATGTTGAAACTCATCCTCATACTTTATAGGATAACCTCTATCATTAGAAGCTATAGGTAAGCCATCATACCTTGCTTTCTCTTCTGCATCTGAAGCTTTGTATAATCTATATGCACTTTTAAGAGTTCCGGGAACAAACACTTTTCCTATATCACTTAGAGCCTGTTCAGTTGTAAGTTCTCTACCATTCTCATCACGACCTCTATAAAAATTAAGTAATGTTCCAAATAAAAACTTTTCAGAAAGAAAAGGAGAGTACATTTCTCTAAAGGCATTATCAAATTTATCTTCTAATTCAGTTTCAGAAACATTACCACCTGAAAAGATTGTACCCATAACTCCTTTAACAATATTTTTAGTATATTGATTTGCATCTAAAGAACCTGAATCTACAAAAGATGTACGTATCTTTCCTTTTTCATCTTCATATATAGGAGATGTGTAATACTTAGAAGTACTCTTTTGCCAATCAGAAACTAATTGATTAATACCTTTTTGACTTTCTTTAGTTACACCCATACCTGTAAATTCATCTTCATTATTTCTATTAAAAGCATAGTCAATCCCTGCAGTAGTTGCAGCAGCACCTGATAATCTTCTTAATCCTATAAGTGCTAAATCTTTATTACCTGTTGATATACCTGTAGTTAAATCCTTTAATCCAGTCTTAACAATATTAAAATTAGTTCTTAATATTTCTGCAGGAAATGTTGCATAAGTTCCTAAGAAAGGTGTTTGTGCTATCTTTCTTACTAAAGGAATTGCAGTAGTATATGAAGGCATAGTATTTCTTACAATCTCTGCAGCATAATCAAATGCTTCATCATCAGTTAAGTTAAGTGCCTTTTGATAAGATTTTATCTCTGCCTGTAGTGCAGTTAGTTTACCAAAGTCATCAGTCAATCCATAAACTTCAGAGGGAATACTACCTGCTTTTTTTAAACGTCTTTTAACTCCTGACTCTGCTAAGTTTTCATCAAACACATCAAGGTTTCTTCTTACTATCTCTGCATTAACACTAGAATCAACAACACCTCTTTCTTTTGCCTTTGCAAAAAACTTTAATGCTTCAGGGTCTTTCTTTAAAAATGCTTTTTGATATATAGTTTTTGCAGCTTTAGCAAATTCTTTACCTCTAAAAATATGTCCATTAGTTGCAAGAGTTTGAAACATACCAAACATATTTACCATATGAGCAGTATGGTCAAACACAGTTTCTGCAGCTTGAGTAACACCTGCAGTTCTTTGCACAGTTCTTTTTAATGCATTAATAAAACCACCACCTACTGCCATATTAGTATCAAAAGTATCAATACCTTTATCAATCATCTTAGAAAATAAATCTGTAGTTACATATTGATTTAAACCGAAGGCTTTTCCATCACCACCTAATGCTCCCATTTCTTTAGCAACAAGGTCTCCAATATTTTTATTTAGTCCTATTTGCTTTTCTTTTAATATTTTTGTAGATGCAGTAGGAAGAAACTCAAACAGACCACCTAGTTTAACTTCTTGTCCTAAGTTTTCATCTGCAAACTTTTTTATATCTTTAAAGTATTGTGCCTTTGCAATACCTTTATTTAAGTTACGCATAGTTTCTATATAATTTCTATAAGGGTCTTTTACTTCTCCTAAAAAATTAATCAGTCTATCATCTAATTTTTTTCTTTGTTTAAATATTTTTATAGGTTTACCACCTGCACTAAATCCCATTATGTTTGTTAGTGTATCATATTGTCCTGAAGTTTTTTGAGTAACACCATCTATAAATTTATCTAGTACACCATCAATTTGAGAACCTGATAAAGTAGGGTTTATATCCTGTAGATAAGCTCTCATATCATTAATTCTATCTATGGTATCTGCATCATTAATATTATCTAAATCACCTCTTAAACCTTTTTTTAATTTTTTTGCCCATGCAGGATTAGTATAAAACTCATAGCTTTTAGTTATATAAGAGTTTAAATTTTTATCTATTGCAATACCTAGTTTATTTCTATCAGATAAATTTAAAATATTTTTTAAGTTAGTACTTTGTATATCTATATTTCTTCTAAGTCTTTTAACAACATCAGTTAACTCTTGAGACAACTGACCTACAGGAGTTTGACCTTGTAATACTTTATTTACATCTGTTCTTACAACTTCTTTAGCTGCATTATCTAAACCTTTAGTTTGTTTTTTAATTGCTTCTTCTAAATCTTTTGCACCTTGTTTAACTAAAAGTTCTTTTCCTTCTGCATATTTATTTTTTCTTATATATGCCTTAAATACTTTATCAGGCATTGATGCCTTTGACCTTAAAGCTCTACCAAGTTGAGTATTAATTTTACCAACTGCAGAAATTAATTTTCCTTTTTGTAAAAACTGACCCGGTGATTGTTGCACAACCTCTACATTACTTGCTACATTATCTGCAGTATTTGTTACAGGTGTAGTAATCTTATCTTTTTTTAGTGCCTTAAATTTACCTATTGCTTTAGAACCACCAAATTTAAATAAACCTAAAGCAAGTGTAGTAGGTATACCAACTGTAACTGCAAGACCCGTACTATCTATTATTTGTTTAAGCAATCTTTCTGATACTGTATCATCAGGATTTATATCTAGTTTAGCAACAAGCTCATCTACTTCTTTACTCTTACCTTTTAAACTTACTAAGTCCATCATTTCTTTTAAGTATTGCTCATCTTCATCTTTAGCAATTACATCTGCAATTACACCTGCAGTTCCATACCTAGCATATCTATCTAATCTATTTGTTGCTTTTTTTGCTTTTAAAATTTTAGATGCTGCAGTTCCCGGAACAAAATAAGAACCTATTTCTTTTCCTAGTTCTTCTATAGGAGATAAATCTTTAGGGTAAAAAGTTTTTTCTAAAGCTTGAGTAGTTGCCTTACCTACTGCAGTCTTATCTAAAGTATCATCAATAAACTTTAATGCACTAGATAATGCACCTTCCATTTTATCTGTACGTTCCTTACCATAGACAAGCTCTAAGGCATCACTACCTAAGTCTGCCAAATCTTTACCTGCTTCACCTATAGCTGCAGGTACAAACCTAAAAGGGTCAGGAAGATATGATTTAAACTTTTCTTCTTTTTCTGCCATACTATTTTAAACTTTATTTGGTTGAACAAACTTTTTTATTTTAGGATTATTAATTATTGTAGCATTAGGGTCTTTAGGTTTTACTTTACCTTCAGCTAAAAACTGTGCTAATCCTTCGTAACCATTAGATTTAAAAATTTCTATAGCTTCTGCTTGTCTTTTTAATATTTCAAGTTGATTTTGTTCTGTTATAGCTTTACCACCTATACCTTGTAACTTACCATCTGAACCTATAGTAAATCCAAAACTTTTATATACTGCATCTTCTATATTATTAAAATCTGTACCCTCTATATCGTTAGACAATTCTTTAATAGCTTTTAAATAATCTTTAGTTAACTCTGCCATTGCCTGTTTAGTTTTAAGACCACTTTCTAAACCCTCTGCTTCTGTTTGTGCCTTAATAATTTCAGGGTCTTGTCTTTCCTGAACTGCACTTGCACCTGCTGCCAATGAACTTGCCATTGACTGTGGTTTAGTAGGGTCAAAACCTCCTGCAACTCCTTGTGCAAACTCACCAAGTCTACTCATAAAAGTATCCTTACCCATTTCTTTTTGAGCTTTAGCTTGTGCAATTTTAGTTCTTAATTCCTGTAATCTAGTTAAGTCACTACTCATACTACCTAAATTCATCATACTTAAAAGACTATTAGAAACACTTTCTTTTGTAGTAGGTTCTGCTTTTTGTTCAAGCATAGGTGCTTGGTCAAGTTCTTCAGGATAATACATACCTGATAAACCACCATTTGACCTAAAAGCAATATGACCACCTTCTTTAAACCCACCAAATAATTTTGAACCTGCTCCTACTAAACCCATAAGATTTTGAAATGAACTAGGTTTAGCAAAACCTTGTGATTGTTTTCTATATCCTTCAGTAGGAAAACCATACAACATTCCTGCATAATCTCCTAATGCATTACCTGCAAAGTTTTGTCTATCTAAAAAGTTTTGGTAAGCCATATCCATTTTGGATTGTTCCATACCTCTACCTGATTCACCTACACCTGCTAGGGCAGTAAGTTCTTTTAAAGCCTGTTGTGGAGCTTGTTGTCCTAAAGATGCCAATGCACTACCTGAAAGTCTTTCCCTACCCTTTTGAGCTTCAAATGCCTTCCTTGCATCATCAAATGCTTGTTTAGTTCCTATTGCTTGTATGTCTCCAAGTCTCTGACCTAAGTCACTAGTTGCTTCACCTTCTAGTATTGCCTGTCTTGAACCACCAAAGCTACCTGCACCCACTGCCTTACTACCAATGTCTTGCATTGTTTGACCAAAGTCTTCTCTTGCTTTTCTTTTTTCTACATCTACAACTGATTGCTGATAAGGATTCATATAAGACTGAGCAGTATCTGAAGTAAACCTTTCACCCAAACCTTTAGCAAGGTCTCTAGCAGGGTCAAAGTATTGAGAACCTGCACCTACTAAACCTGATATACCTGACATTGCTGCTTGTTCTTCAGGACTAAATCCTGCAATTCTAGGACCATCATAATCTTGGTATCCTGTTTCTTTTCTTGCTTCATATAATTTTTTAGCTTCTCCTAATATATCAGTAAGTCCTGACTTATAATCAGTAGGTAAATTATATGCACCCTGATATGTTACATCTGAATCAAAAAATCCCATTACATCATTTCCTTTAGTTCTTTTGTTGCATTTAATTTCTTTTGTTGTTTAGATGTACCAAAAGCTTTCATTCTCATTTCTTTAGTAAAGTCATCTAATTTTTCTGCACCTGCATCTGAAGAACCATTACCTAACATTGCAACTAAATCTGCAGGTAATACATATTCATCTGCACTTAACTTTGCTCCTTTAATTACAGGGTCTCCCTCAACTTTAAAATCAATAGAGTCAGTCATACCATCTCCTCTATCATCATATACCTGACCTTCAAAGTAATCTCTAGGTCTTCTACCTTCTGATAACCCAACATTAAATTTTTCTTTCATACCTTGACCTGCTATAGACTGTAATATTCCATCTTTATTTCTTTGATAATCTGAAGGGTTACCTAACATCATACTTGGATTTTCAAGTATTGCAGGTCTAGCTACCATATCTTGATTATCAATTACTGCAGGTCTAACTGATGCTACAGGATTAGTTCCTATTGTTGACTGAGGACCACCTGATATATCAACTCCAAATCTATATTGTACCAACTTTTCTATATCATTTAAAAAAGGTTCTATATCTTGATTATTTTCTTTAATAGCTTTTTTAATTTCTTCACCAAAAGAAACTAAACCACCTGAACGTAAGTTAGCCATTGCTCCTTGTTGAGTTGGCATTGGTGGCATAGGCATTGGCATTTGTTCTTTAGGCATTTCCTTTTCTAATTCTTTCATAGTCAAAGTTTTTAATTTTTCTTTTCCAAATTCCATTAAATCATTCATTGCAGTTTTTGCATTTGGCATATTCATAAGTGAAGCAAGTCCTTCAATCTCTTCTTCTAAATTAAATGCTTCAGGCAAACCTGTCTTAGGGTTAGTAGATATTTCTCCCATCCTTCTCATCATATCAATTTCAGGCTTAGACATATGCACTAATTCTGTATCACCCATTCTTCCTTTCATAGCTAAAAGATTAGCTAGTCCACTATTAGGTGCTTGTCTATTCGTCAAGTATGCCATTTATTTTACCTGTCTTATTTGGAGTTAAATAATTAGATTGACCTTGAGTCATATTAGACTGAAAGTTACTAATATTATTAACAATTTTATTACTCTTATTATACAACATTCCTGTGTTTAATGCCATACCTTGTATTGTTTTTGTTCCAAAGTAGTCATTAGTCTGTGTAATACCCTTATTAACATTCTCTACAAATGTACTATTATTAATTAAATTAAAATAATTCTGCATACTCATTAATGAAAATCCACCCATGCACTTCCTGTGTAACCTTTAAACTTACTTTCTCCTGAAGAAAAAGCAATGTCTCCTGCTTGAGGTCTACCTATTTCTGTAACAGTTACAACAACCTCAACCTTTGATGCAGGTGTATTAATAACTTCATTATCTCTAATATCTAGTTCTGAAGTTAATCTGTTTCCCCATGAAACAATTTCATTATACATATCACTTATATTTTTTATCTGTCCAAATACAGAAAACTGTGGATAACTAGCCATTATCTTTTGCCATCAGATTGCATTGCCATTCTTACAGAACCCCATTTCCATGAACCACTATTTGTTGCTGATACTCTAACAGATGCCTGTCTACCTCTTGCTCTAAAGTCTATTTTTTTAGTACTTGCATTTATAGTAAAAGGTCCTTTAACTTTATAAGTATCTGTAGGATATTCCTTTACCTTTACAAATATTTCTACACTTTCATTTGAGTCAAACTTATAGTCAGGTATAATTCTATTAATATACATTAAATCATCTCCATCTCCTACATCAAATGAAGAAGATTCAAGAAAAGAACTAAGAGCAGTGCCATCACCTGTGTAAGTATCTTCAGGCTCATTATCCCATACAAAAGGATTTGCAGTTGCAGAAACACTTCCTGTAGCTATAGTATTATTAAACACTGTCCTATCTTTAAATGTAGTATAAAAACTATCTCCAAATACCCATGTCTTTTCTTCAGGGTTGTATATCACATATGCATTAGGTTCAGTTGAATTACCTTTTGGATACAACCATATTATTTCTTTAAACTCTGAATTAATACCTGCATATACTTTATCTTTATTAGTATTATTAAAGTCCTCAAATAAATGTCTTCTTACAGTACAAGGTAAATTATTAACTCTACCATCATATGCATAAAAGTTATTATCTCCCATCCAATATGACACACCATCATAGTCTATTGCTGCATGAGGTGCAATTAATCCACAGTTAGTTCCTAGTTGATTAAAAGAAAATACAAATCTACCACCTATAAATGCCATACTATATAATGCATTATCAGTCCATATTAGTATTGCACTTCTTGTTCTTACTGCTCCTATAATTTCTGTACCATCTGCAAGTGTATTCTCACCTGATGTAGTATTAGAAGCAGGTGTCCAATTTGTAAAATCTTCTTGGTCAGACCAACGAACTAACATACTATTAAACTCGCCTGTACCAAATTCATTTGTTGCAAAACATATTGCGTGTCTGTCATTAGGTGAAACTAATATAAAGTTTGACTTAGAAGGTGCAGACGTTGCAGTTACATGAGGTGCATTTGTAGAACTTGTAATAGGTCTTAGTCTTACAGGCACTATAGAAACATCTGTATCATAGTAGTATATATTACCACCTCTTCTTAATCCTAATACATCCTCACCCCAATTATCAAAACTCCATTGAGAACCTTGGAATGTAATATTAGATACAGATGAAGCTTCATTCCATGCTCTTATACCTGTAGTAGTTGTACCTGCATTATAAACTCCTGCTCCATATCCTAATCCCTGAATACTATCTGATAACTCATTATTTAATAAGTAAGCAACTGATACTGCAGTACCTCCACCTGTAGCAGTTCCTGTTGCAGTTGTACCTGCATTAAACGTAAACTTATTTATATTAGTTACACTTGTTATAGTATAAGGTGTTGTTGTTACAAGAGTTATTCCACCTACTGCTGCTGCTCCTTCAATAACAATTTTATCTCCTGCAGTTCTACCATGATTAGTAATGCTTGTAACAATTTCAGTAGAACCACTATCTGTAGTAAAAATATTTTGTGCAGATACAACTGTAACAATAGGAGTTACATCATAAAATACTGTATCTCTTTCTACTTTAACTTCTTTATTTGTACCAAAAATAATATGTTTTCTTGTATCATTATCAGTCCATGTAAGTATGTCTCTTGCAATACCCTCAAAAGAACTAGAGTTATGTTTAGCATAACCTCTTAAATTTTCAGGTTTACCTTCTCTAAATCTAACTCTATTACCCTCAAACCATTTACCTTCTTCAGCATACTGAGTAGACTCCTTATGAAATCCCGGAAGAAAGTTTAGTTTAGTTAATTTTGAATCTGTAGATGCCATAGTTATAATGCACTCGCTGATAAAGTTCCTGAATAATCAGTAACAACTACACTACCACTACCATCATTAACTGGCTTTAAAGCAAAAGGTTGTCCACTACCATTGCTACCTGATATAGTTCCTGTTATATTAAAAGACCCATTTTCAGAGTTTCTATCTGATTGTGCAGTTGCTCCTGCATTAACTGTAACACTATCATAAGGATTTGAACCAGATAGTACACAAGGTTGTGCTAAATTATTTGTAAATATAAATCTTCTTCCCGGTGTTGGTCCTGTAACACTTACATTTTTAATTTGATTAAAAGCTCCACGACCACCTATTATTTCTACAACTAACTTTTGTGTGTTAACATCAATATAAATTGCAATATCAAAATTACCTGAGTTACCATTATTTACACCAACTAAAGCATTATCATAAAACATATATCTATATGTCACACCACTAACAGTATAAGTTGCGTTTGTAGTTGGTCTTTTTGAAGTACCTCCATCAAATGTACTTGTACCACCTGTTCCACCCGGACTTGATGGTCCAGAAATACGACCACTTATAGGTGTTCCATCTTCTAAAAAAGCATGACTAAAAGACATACCAAAATCTGAACGATTAATATTAGTTAATGCAGGACCTCCAGCTTTAGTACCATAATCAGTTGTATAATAACTTGGATTAGCTCTTCTACTACTGCTACTACTATCTTGAGGTCTTCTTACTGTAGTATTAAAATCTGTAAAAGCAACACCACCACCTGCACTTCTAGTATCATTAACTAAAAGAGCATCAAACTCATAAGTATCTGTTTGGACATTAACTGTAGAATTATCTGCTTCACTTATAGTTGTTACTCCAGAGTTACCTGTATTAGTTTCAGTTGAATTAAATGTCTTTAATGTAGATTGTACATTACCACTACCTTTTAATTCTAAATTTGTACTAGAATTAGTTGTTAAAGGTGAACCTGTAGAATTAATAATAGTATTACCATTTGTATCTAATATTATTTTTTTATGAGCAGAGTTATTATTTAAAGTTAAGTTACCTGAAATATTTCCTGTTAATTTAAATATTTGTATAGGTAATTTACTTTTAGTAGTTCCTGCTTTATCATTAAGAGTACCACTTGAATCTACTTCAGTAAGAGCTACATTTGAAATAAAAGGTATAGACATTTAAAACCTATGATTTAACTGTTTCTGTAAAAGAAAATCCATTTCCATTATTTATACCTATAGCAAGGTCTGTTGCACTTGATAAACTTAAACCTTGTGAACCTGCTCCCCAAGTAATTGTCATTTTATTTGCAGTATTTATTTTATCCACAACAACATACTGTCCTAAAGTTAAGTTACCTACAGTAACCTCAACTGCTATATCTCCTGAAGCAGTGTTTACTCTTTGATATATAGATTTAGCTTCTGATGCACTTACTTTACCACTTGCAGTAATTGTAGATGGAGATGTAAATGGACTAT
>WLWF01003504.1_pt1 | contig 10224 bp, 9 predicted proteins | sample 6718331 | NCBI WGS metagenome assembly WLWF01 (sample SAMN12718692, study PRJNA515312) | sponge metagenome | isolation source: marine sponge | host: Mycale hentscheli | place: New Zealand: South Island, Marlborough, Capsize Point | collected 2003-05-01
CGGATAGCGACATAAGTCTTTCTGATTTTAACAACATAATGAAAGATTTGCTTAACAATATTTAGAGAGAGAATGATGGCAATTGGAAGCATAAAAAGATTCCCTCAAAAAAATCCTGATGGAACAGTCACTACAGAAAGCCATCGGAGCTGATAGCGCTAAACCCAAGCCTCCCAATGGCAAAAGAATTGATAGAAAAATTGCTCGCTTGTTCAAGATGAAACAAAGAAAGTACACTCTCTTTGTAGCCATGCCTCGACGATTTAGGTGGTACAAATCGAGCATTTAAATTGTGGCAAGTTGATCCACGACTAACCTTAAATAAATTCATTGATGTAATGGAAGCACCTGCCACACATAAGGGTCTCAAGTTTGGAGGCATGTACGCATATGTTATTTCGTTCCTAAGTGTTTTCTTAACTGCTTGCATTCCGTTAGCCACTTTAATGATGTGGCTAATCGATAAAAAGCTGCCTACTTCTTCAAAGAGTAGTGGCACCAAGTGGAAGATATGGATAGCGACAGGAGTAGGGGCTCAAATAATTCTCACAATAATGATTGTCATCTTCACGCCAAGTGATACCAAGAGCAGCACAAAGAATAATATTGAAAATTCGGTTGAAACCGTACTAGAGGATAAGCGTCAGTGCACTGAAATAGAGAAAGATCTTGTTGCAGCATATGATTCAGCAATCGGGGCAACACTTCAGCTAAAAACTCAAACAGTTTCCGCCTTAGAGATGGCACAAGAGACTTCACCATCTCAACAAAAGCTTGACAGAGCAATACAGAAAATTAATTCTCAAAGCGCCGCAGTTGGAAAGTATGGTGTAACGATTGGCAATTTATCTCAGGAATATGGAGATGAGTGTGCCGATTCAAGAAGGGCTGAATTTAGCGACGAGCAAATCAAGCCTAGACAAGAAAAACTCAACGCCCTCTCAGGTGAAACTGTAGGTTCTAAAGATACACTTTCAAAGGAAGTTAAGGTAATAAATGAAAAAGCAGAACTTGAGAGAAAGGCAGCAAAAGAAAAAGCTGATCTAGAAAGGATCACACTTGAGCAAAGAAAAGCTGCAAAAGCATTGTATAAATATCAGTTTGTTAAAGAAGCAAGTAAACCTGAGGTGCGCTCACAAAAGGATAAATACTTCAACGAATATCTAATAGATCTTGGTGCTACAACACACAATAAAAATAATTACGGAGATGATCCAATCCTCCTAGCTCTGAAGGCTGAAGCAAAAGCAGAGGTCGTCCGAATGGATAACGATGTTCGAGCACAACTTATCGCTAAGCAACTTGCAAATGGAACAACCATTTCTGCGAAGTCAAACTATGACTTAATCAAGGAACTGGAACCAGATCATCCAGCAGTAGCAAGATATGCAAAAGATTTTGCACCCAAACCAAAACAGGTAGTGAAGGAACAACCAAAGCCAGCGGCCCCTAGGTATAAGTCAGCGGGTGTTGCTCTTAGAGAAATCTGTGAAGCAGGTAAGGAATACTCAGAAGATGGTTTTGGAACTCCTAAACAGATCGCTCACGAGCTTGCTTATTGGGTTATTGACCTACACAAACAAACTGGTGGAAAAGCTTCCGAAGCATCCTTGCGTAAAGCTGGAAGTGATGGATATATGTTTGAAAATTGCTCAAACTATTGAGACTAAAAATTATATCAAGGAGTATTCAATGTCATTGATTTTAATCATGCCATTTGATTTAAGCTTATGTCGAATGCCTTGATACTGTTTATCACGACCAACTGAGGCTGCGAACTCACGTATAGAAGAGAATGTTTTGCCTGACTTCTTACAAGTAACTTCTATATTTTCTCGTTCTTTCATGCGACACGAGTGGCAACCAGTTGACCTACCCGATACCAAGCCAATAAGAGATACGCTATGGATTTTATTGCAGCAGAGGCAGATGCTGTCTAGCTTCTGAGCGTCTCTTGTGTCCGCCTTGTTCGTTGGTAGGGTGAACCAATTGCCATGCCTTTTAAACGCATAGCGGTACCTTTCAAGGTTGTTGTCTATTTCCTCGAGTTCAGTTCGTATTTGTTTAGTTAGCTTGATCTCCAACTCACGTGCTGCAGCAGAAATGGTCCCACCACTTGCTTTGATATGGTCAACAATTAATTCTGCTTCTGTTTTCATAATCTATAACTGCCTTTAGTTTAATTGTATAAAACCTGCCAGACAAATGCGAGAATTATTATTTTTAAGGTGGGTGTTGGAAACCATGGAAACTATGGAAACTTGGAAACTCCGTTGGTATCACTAGCTTCTTCATGGAAACTCGATGGAAACTCATGGAAGCCATGGAAACTCACTCGCTAAGTTGCTGCAAGTAAGTCATTTATTTTTCAAATGAATACAAGTTTTCCTCACGCCTCTGATTTAAATAATGTATATTAGATAGTAGGGGGAGTAGTAGTATTTATAAATAGAGTTAAGAAGCAAGGTTTTAATACAGCAATGAATCAAGCAAGTTTGATTGACTGCTTGTAAAGCTATTTGAAAAGAGCAATGGATAAAGGAAGGCAAAAGAAAAAGCCATAGATGTAATACTGCGGCTACCTATTTGTGAAGTTAAGTAACGCCCGAGTTTCCATAGTTTCCATTCAGTTTCCATTTGGAAACTCAAGAAACCCAGTCATACCAAGGGAGTTTCCAAGTTTCCAAGTTTCCATGGAAACTCCCATACCACCTAATAATCAACACGCACTTCCGTTTGGATGAAGTCATTCACCCAATACAACTTGCGTTCCCCTGGAACCTCCTCAACAAATGGACGTCCTTGGAACTTCTCATCAGTCAAACGATTGATTGCTTTGCTGACTGTGCCCTTGGCTAACTGCAGCTTTTCGATGAGCTGTGCTTGCTCGATGGGAGCCTCTTCTGTAAGCAGGTGATTGAAGAGAGCTTGCATTGTTGGACTCCAGCTCTTCATCACAGCGTGAGGAGTGGCGTTGCTCTCTAGTACGTCGTCGAATACTTCCTGATCCGTAAAGGCATAAAGAGCTTCGTAGAACTCACCATGACTACGGATAACTCCTGATTCAAAGTCGAGCTCAATCAATAGGTCGATTGGAGTACCTCGGTGTCCTGCAACAAGACGACGCTTGGGGTTCTTACGGTCAGGCACGTTCTTGCCGTTGATCTTTGCCTTCTGGTCAAGGAAGTTCAAGGTGATGACTTGACCAGCAAATGCAGGGATGGAGCTATGTCCCCGAAGACTGTCTGCTCCTGTGAAGTCTTGGGTGCTGTCCTTCTTCTGGTGAGCCAAGACGATGGGCGTTGCGTTGTGTCTCTCACACAGCAACTTCAAGTCCATGATGCGAGCAGCAATCATCGCTGAGTTCTCATCAACACCACTACCAGTGGTTGCAGCAAGCAAGCTATCCACGACAACGATTGAGTTCTGCGTCTCCTTCAGTAAGTCCTCAAGCTTGTCGAGGTTGCTGCTGGTGATACCCCAGCCCGTCTCATTCGGGATGAAGTAGAAGTTCTCGACTGTCCCTTCATCAGTAATCAGCCCAGCCCTAGAGAAGATGGGTGTGTAGACGTTCTTGCCTCCATCAAGTCCAATGAAGAAAACCTTCTCGCATAGGTCGTGATTGACCTTGAAGCCGAGGAAGTCCTGCTTCTCCTGTTTCAGCAGAGCAGAAAGCATTAACGCAGCAAAGTTGGTCTTCGCTGCACCTGACAATCCACCAATGATGTTGAGCTCACCTCTTACAAGCAGCTCATCAATCAAGTGTCGGTCATCAGACTTGAACCAGTCGTTGCCTTCACCTCCACCAATCACAAGCAGGCTTGATCCGTACTTCTGTTTCTGGTGATATTCAAGAAGCTTTTGAACGATGCGGTTGTAATCAAAGGGAATGCCTGATTGCTTTGCTGTGTAGCGGATGAGGTCTGCCTTCAGTTCTGAGGTCGTTGCTTTGTCTGAGCAAATCTCTTCAATCTTTTTCTCAAGCTCAACGAGGATGGTTTTGTAGTCCTCAACGGTGTCTCCTCTACCTCCTGCTCTACGGCGTGATCCTCGCCCTCTGGCTACATAGCGACTACCAATAGGTTTGCGTCCTTGTGGGACGTCAGGCAAAGGCTCTGGTGAAGGATTTGATTCAGGTGTGTGTTCAATTGAATCAAGATAATCCCTGTAATCGAAGTCATCATCAAGCTGATGGTCGTTTTCTCCATTCATTATTCTTCAAGATAAGGTACATTTGGGTAGAGTTTTAGGTGTATAAATAATGCCACTAGAAACTCTGGCATTTCAATATTAACTATCATTCAAGTGGAGTGGGTGATATCACAAAAAGTTTTTACTGCGTCTAGACTAATCAAATAAAATAGAGAAAGGTATGGAGCGATCTATGTCCAACAAGTCCAACACAATGACAAAGACTGAATACAGAAAAGCACAGGCAAATCTCATTGAGGAGGCAATGGAGGGAGACCTCTGCAGCATTAAAGTTTATCCAGCACAGAACAGACAGCTATGGTTTATGTCTGACGATGACCGTGCCATTTGCATGATTCATCGTTGGATCTTTTTCTCTAATCACATCAGCAGCAAGGCACCTGAAGACAGAGCATTCAGTATTTATACGTATGCAAACTTGCTTCTCAAGGCAATCAATACCAGGCTTGCCCCTCATCCACATCGGGACATCCTTGACTATGTCGAGGAGTGCTTGCAAGAAATGGTGCGGTTAGAAATCATTGACCTGCTACTAATGCCGAATGGAAACATCGGTGTATGCATTCGTTCATCCAAGCGTCGTCCACCTGAAATTCAAACAGGGATGGAACGATACGCTGAATACAAGGTGAACAAAGAGAATGAACTCAACAAGCAGATCAACTTGCTTGATAAATGTCTGACACTTTCCACCAACGATTGATGTAGTTGGTAGAATAGTTTTATTGAGATACATTTGGATTGCGGGTGGCACCGCTATAAGAACGGGGCTTAATCAGTCCCGTTTTTTAATGCAGATATTTAATTAAACTAATTTGATATTTACCCCACGCAGATTAAATCTAGGTTGTAAAGTAGTTGTATAAACGAAGAGAAAATATTTGCTCAACGTTTATCTGGAAGCTGAACACTTCCTTTCCTTACGAAATCAAATTACCCTGGAGATAATCAAATGTTCAATATCGCAGTATCGGTTCGCCCCGTCACAGTTTTGCCTGAGCCAGTTGTGTTCAAAGGCAATCTCTATCAGATGGCAGTAGGAACATCCGTCCCTCTATCGGACAAGGATGAGCCACTCGTCACAGCAATTCTCAATCCTCTCGAAAGCAACCAGTCCCATGTGATTGGTGAATACTTCAAAGCAATTAGCGAGCTCCCGCAAGCAGAACAAGATGGCACCTACGTCAACGTTGGTGGACTTGCCTGGGCTACAGACCACTACAGGATTGGGAACAAAGATGAAGCCAACGTTGTCTATACAGATGCGATGGAGCCCTTCACCATTCCTGCTGAGTTACTCGGAGCAGAAGGTGATGCCTTGTATCCAGACATCATTCTGTTTACTGACACCGCAATCATTGGAGATGAATCAACGGTGCAGTCCTACTACTCAATGGATTGCGGATACATCAAGACCTACCAAAGTCAGAACGATGAACGCCTGAGCCACAAGCTTCAGTCCCGTGGTCCCACGCTGGATGACGACCTGCCATACAACTCAAGCTTCTACGTCAGTGCAAACAAGACAGTGCAACGGGAGCTTGAAGCGTTCAAGCACGGAGACACTGCTTCTGCTGCCGTATCAGGAAACGTTGGTGCCTACATCGGTCAAGACGGCACAGCAAAGATCCGCTTCTCCGTTAGTCGGATGTTTATCGGCAAGATCTTTGACAAGGGTGGACAAGTACAGCGGGAGACGATGAAGCCCGTTCAGTTCACCAAGCAAGAGAACGCTGCGATTGCTTCCCTTCGTAGCCGTCTAGGTCGTGTGACTACCGAGGTTGTAAGCGATGACTTCTGATAGTCCCGTCTATCAGTTCTCCTACAACACAGGGTTTGGTGCAAACGGTTCTCCAAAGAAACCCAAGCGTCAAACCGCATATGGCGAAGGTTGGGTTCATGCCGTCGGAACCCTTCAAGAATTGATTGACCACGCATTACAAATGCACGGATGGTCCTGCTCTGTATTTACAGAAGGGAAACGGAAGGGAGCTAACTGGCTCTGCTCTGGGCTACTTGCCTGTGAGTACGACGCCATCAAGTACCCAGATAGCGATGCCATCAATTGGGAGGCAACGATTGCTGCCAACCCAAGCGTCGAACAGGTGATGAACCTTCCGTTCATTGCTGCTGCGTATCAGTCTGAAAGCTGTGACCTCTCCAAAGGAGTGTTTGTTGGTCGGCTGATCGCAACCATCAGTGAGCCAATCACAGACCCACATCTAGTGAAGGCTGCATCTGAACTGCTCCATAGAGATGTGGAAGCAGCGACAAGCAAAAGCATTGGAGACCGTTGCGGTACTGACAAGGTTCGCTTCTGGGGTGGCCTCAAGTCAGCCGAACACCTGCTGTTCGTTCGTCCTGAGCTGGTGAGTTATCAGACACCTGAGCTACTTCAACGAGCAAAGGCAGAAGTGGTAGCTGAGAACCCCTACCAATATCAGCCTAGGGATAACTCTCCTGCTGAAGACACAGAAGTATCTGAGGCAACCCTATGGGTTATCCGTTGGATCTTTAGAAACATCCTCCCTCCTCCTGATGCTGATTGCTATCAAGATTTAGTCACCCCTTGCAAAGCATTAGCTAGGAAGGTTGGACCATCTCTTGATGAAGAGTTCTTCAACTGGATGTCGCAAAGTGAATACAGAATGTCGAAGATTGGTAATGACCCAATCGACTTCCTGTATAGAGGAGATCCTTTTGATAATGCCAGTGTTGGCTGGTTTATACGTGCCGTAGACAAACAAGTTCCTGATTGGAGAGAACTGTTTGAGGTCGAGTTCGGTGCATACCCTGGATTGGATTGTTTTAATCCAGACAAGCGTCAACCAGGAATAGTTAACTGATCTTTTTTATTAGATTAGATATACGAAGGAGAGAACTAAATGACAATCGCCCCAAGAAGAAACTTTGGTTTTAAACCAATGACGCAGCATATGGATGACGACGAGTTGGATTTACTCGAACTACAGCAACACGCTGAAGAGATATCACCCATCGTCATCAAGCCAGCCAAGAAACTAGGCAAGCGTGGGCGGCCACAGGGAAGTACGAAAGGAGCAACTGATATTGCTAACCAGCAGGCAGACCATCGGAAGATGGTTCTACGTGCTCTACCTGAGCTGAGCTTCGACATCCGTCGGCAGTCCAGCACTTACCTAGACCGCATCTCGCTCAAGCCAAAGGTGTTGAGTGCGAGTGCAATCAAGAACATCCATCACCTGATAGGAGAAATCCTTGGTGAATCGATGAGACAAGAGCACGCTCGCTCTGCTGTTGAGTACATCCTCGCCACCAACCAGAAAGACCCAGTCGTCGAATACCTCAACACCTGTCGTGGTCGTGCCTTGGATATGAGCTGGGGAGACATCACCAAACGCATCTTCAAGACAGACGAGAAGCTTGCGGGAGACATCTTCAAGAAGTGGATGATCGGTACAGCCAAACGTCCACTCCAACCTGGATGCGTGATGGATTGGCTGATGATTTTGGTGGGAGCTCAAGGCATAGGTAAGTCCGCTTTCGGTCGGTCTCTTATCCCTACTGCTGATTGGTATGGAGAGCTGAGTGCCGACGTGGACATGCTGGTGAAAGAGCCCAGCCGTATGCAGATGAGCTGGATAAACGAACTGGCTGAGGTTGATTCGATGACCTGCGGACGTAAGTCAGACAGGGAGAAGATGAAGAACCTCGTCTCCATCAGGGAAGACATCACCCGTCTCCCGTATGCACCTCACCCTGAGCGTGTGCCTAGGGCGTTCGCCTTCTATGGCAACACCAACAGAAGTGAGTTCATCACTGACGTTGAGAGCCGTCGGACTTTCATGATTCAGATACCAGAAGGGGAGACCATCGACTTTGAGTGGGTGGCTAAGAACCGTGATGGGCTCTGGGCGAAAGCATTAGACGAGATAGATGCAGGTACTAGCTGCACCTGGACCCGTAATGAATACGAGCAAGTCCACGAGAAGACGATGCAGTTCCGAGTGGAAGACCCAATCGAGCAGTTGCTTGATGAGTTCCTAGCCACAAGGAACAAGGTCTCTATTCAGGACATCATCCGTGGCGTGCTTCAAGTCCCTCCTCATATGCAAGAGCTCAGTCACAGTCGTCGTGTCTCTGAACTGATGCGTGCTCGTGGCTGGCAGAAGTACACAACCAGCAAGAAGGGAGATGACGGCAGAAGCAAATCAGTGCGGGCATTCAAACGACCCGCAAACCAGTTACAAGCAAACGAACTATCAGATTTTTAACTATGAAACGAATGAAGATTGCAGGCTTTCAAAGCCCAGACCCTGACCCAAATCATCAACCTGTATGGAATGAGCACGTCATCCTGGCAGGGTCAATGTCACCACCAAAAGAATTATTCAAGAGGAAAGAGAAATGATTGACAACATCTGGGAAGAGAAAGCCTATTGGCAAGAACAAGATGAGCAAGTCAATTGCGACGTCATCTTCCAGCACGAACTGAATACCATCGAACCAAAAGACCTAGGTCGGTGGTTCCGTAGTGAACTGAAGCGGAGGCAGATCGGTGACCAGTGATGAGATGAGTGCGGAGTTCCAGCAAGTATCTGGAGCTCACCAACTAACCGAACTGATTGCCTGCCTACATGAGGTGCACGGCAAAGAACCAGCATTTGCAATGGCTGCTTGTGCTGATGCTGTGCTGGCAATGGAATCACTACTGAAGAGCCACACGAATGCGGACGCAGCTTGTATCGAGACAACCTGCTCGACGTTCTCCGCTGCTCTCTTCAATAGCTCAACTAACTACAGCGTGAATATTGTCTACGAGGAGAAATAGTTCACGGCAAACACTTTTAGTTTTTCTTAAGTGAACTTGTCGGTATCACAAGCCACACCTGGGATGGGTCTCGTAGGTTGTCCCTCACCTGTTCGAGATCCATGTCTCCTGCTGAGATTTCTAGTATCAAGTGGCAGAAGAATGGAGAGATGTCACCTCAAGACATCTGGAGCTTGGTGAAAAAACTGACGAAGGTAGAGGAGCAGGGCAAAGCCTCAAGTCTTCTCCACCTTTCTTCTAAGCACAGCCACTCAAAGAAGTAGGAGTGGCCGTATCAAGCTCGTCTCCCTTCATGACTTGAGGGAACCCTTGTACGAGCTTTAGTCGTTGCTCCTCTGGCGCAGAATCCAGCAAGGAGAACACGTGGATTAGTTCAATCGTAAATCTGCTGAAGGAATACTCCTCTTCGTGCAGGTCATAGTCCTGCGAAAGGTCAGCACCAAACACACCTTCAAGTGATGCTTGTGCTGACACACCCATAGCAAAGTAGGTGGGATCCCAAATCAATTGCTTCTCGGGAGCCATTACGGCTGTGTGGTTCTCACCCGAAGCAACGACCCATTCATATTCAGGCATCAATTTCCTAGCGATCATTAGGTCAGCACCAGCTCTCCAATGACAGAGGGATGGCATTACGAACTGGTGATAGAGAGGACGCCTACCTGGACCTAGGTCCCAATCCCAATCCAACGTCACCACTTGGTAAGGCAGTAGAAACTGCTCGCCTGTCAGTGGCATACGTGGTGGTGTGTACCTATCGAAGTCAAAGTGCTCCAAGCATTCCCATCGCTTGACTGCATCAGCAGCAAGTGCACAGCGGTGATATTCACGTCGGACTTCTGTTGTACGCAGCAAACGGTTAAACCTTCGAGCAAACAAGAGTGGGTCAACAATCTTCCATTCATTCAGTAATTCTTTTAGTTGTTGTGGTTCTAATTGTTTCATGTATTTCATCTTTAACAGTACTAATCTAGCCACTAACCCCCACAAAAGTGGATAATAATGTAAGATAAAGTATAAAGTAATTTGGATAAACAAATGCCAGTAGCTAATGGTTTAACAACCGAAACTAAATCAAAGAACAACCCAGACGGGACCAAGATCCACTGCGGCGTAATGCTTGATGCAGAGATGTACAAAGCATTCGCCACCCTGTGTGATGACAAGTGTCTCCAGAAGACAGCAGTACTCAGGCGATTGAT
>WLWF01003506.1_pt1 | contig 10221 bp, 5 predicted proteins | sample 6718331 | NCBI WGS metagenome assembly WLWF01 (sample SAMN12718692, study PRJNA515312) | sponge metagenome | isolation source: marine sponge | host: Mycale hentscheli | place: New Zealand: South Island, Marlborough, Capsize Point | collected 2003-05-01
AATTTTTTGTACGATTCGTTGTATTCAGCTATTCTCTTTATGTGCTCTTTTTCTTGCTTGTAAAATTTTTCTGTTTGAGCATTTAAAACAGCTACAGCATCTTTAACTTTGCTTTCGTCTTTTATTTTGACCAACTGATTTGCAGACTTCAGTTCTGTCTTGTTTTCTCTAATAAAATTCCTAAGCTCTCTTGCACTCTCCTTAGAGTTTAATCCTAAAAAAGGGTCTAAGTTCACATATAGTTTTTTTCTATTAGCAGCAGTAACCACCATAGCATCTCCTGCACCTGTTTCCTCAAACGTAAAACCATAACGCCCAAAATTATAATTCATTTCAGGAACTACAATTTCTTCTTGACTCTCAATTTTTTCATCATCAATAAGACTTAATGATTCTTGTAAGTCATCAAACTCTGACTTTCTTTCTGCTAGTATAGTGCCCTTATACGGGTCTCTTCTAGATATTGTTTCACCTGTTTGTGGGAGATATATAAGTTCATCTTCCTTGCTTTTTTCTCTAGCCATTGTAGAGAGTTCTTCAGGAGAAACATAAGGCTGCTCAGCTAACCTTTCTTCTGTAGTTAGCTCAGGTGATATTTTTGGAGTGGCTTCTTCTAATCTCTGAACCTGTTCTTGAGATATGGAAGGCTCTGCTATTCGCTGCTCTGTTGCGGGTGCAACTTCAGGCTCAACAGCCATTGGGTCAAATATGCTCTCATCTTGTTGAGATGCCAATAAACCATCTTCTGCCGGAGCTTGCTCTGTAATAGATTCCGTAGTAACCTCTGTCTCCAAAGAAGGCTCTGAGTCTTCTTTTTTTTTTACTCCAAATTTTTCCTTAAAATCTTTAGCATAATTAATAACATCTTCTTGGCTAGCTCCATTTTCTATCATTTTTCTGATGTTGGAGTCTAATTGACTGAGTCTATCTTTAGTTAAGATTAATTCTTCTTCCATTTTTTAAATCTATTCATAAATAGGATTCCCATTCGCATCTAAGCCTACATATTTTTTACCTGTAGCTGCTCCTTCAGTTAATGAAGACATAAAGTTTTCTGCAACTACATCTAATAAGCCCGTGTTCATAAAGTTTATCAAATCATTTAATTCGTTTTTATTATTAGGGTCTATTGTAATAGTGGGTTGGTCTTTGTCTTCTGTGTTAGTAACTTTTACTTTGTTGCCATCCATATAAGTCCAATCAGCTTTAAAACCTAAGTTTTCATAATACTTGTTAAAATCTTCTGTAAACCCTCCTTCGTCAGCAATAAATTTTCCTTCTTCATCAACAATCTTAGTTTTCATTGCACGAATGTAATCTTTAGCATCTCTAACAGGGTCATCGCTAAATGCTTCTATTCCTACTTCTGTTGCCACATACTCCCCTTTGGCAGGTCTTATATTAGCACCACCATTAAAGTCTTCACCCATTTGATTCCATTCTGATGCAGTTGGGTTAGCAACAAAATATTTGCCATCTTCGCCCATTCTAATTATTTGAAGTGGAATAGCATTCTTACCTGTTTTTGTTTTTCCTTTTCCACTCGCATCATCGTAATAAACCTCTAATGCTTTATACTTTAAATTTGATTTAGGGTCTGTTAGCTCAACAAACTTTCCACCCTTATACCCTAATTTTACCATTCGGTCCGTACTAGCTAATTGCTTCATAAGAATTTTCTGCTGCTCAGGAGATGCAGTATATACATTATTCCAAAGCTCAGCAGATTTTGGTATTTTATTACCGCCTCCGCCTCCGCCTCCGCCTCTATACGAAGGTCTAGTTGGTCTTCCTGTGCTAGTTGCTGCTACTGTTCTGTCTAGCTTAGCTCTGAATTGACTTCTAAGGAAATCTTTACCCATATCTATTTGTTCTTCAGTAAGGGAAGGCATCAGTAGACCACCTTCTGTATATTCCTGCTTTATATTTTTAGAACCCTTGCAATCTTCTCCCGGCTTGCAATTTGTAAAACCACCGACTCCATCCATCAAAACAGAAACAGCTTGAAATGGGTCAGCCATTATTTGACTTAGTGCTGCTTCTTCAGCTTCAAGAAAAGCATTACCTGCCTCTTTAATCTCTTTGCTAACAAAAGCATCCGAATCCATTGCAGTTATATCTTTTACTTTAAATAACGTACCTGCTTTTGTGTAAGTTGCAAGCTCTTTAAATACATACTCGTAATCTCCTAGCTTATTGACAACTTTATCTAACGCAGCATTTGAATCAAATTCTTTTACGTCTTGCAGGAAAATATTACCAAAAGCCTGTAAGCTAACGGTATCATTAGGGTCTGTACTGTTCACAAAACCACCCTTCCCGTCAGAAATAACTTTATTGCCAACCATAGTTCCGTCCTTTTGAATCACAATCCTTGTGTTATTTAAGTTTGTAAACCTCATTAGGTTGTCCATATTCTGACGAGTATAATCAGACATAGTACCGTCAGTTGATGACTTTACAAGATTAGCATATTGCTTATTTAAGTTCTGCTGTGTTTTTATAAGAAGGTCAGAGTTGTCCGTAAGGTTTTGAAGTCTTCGTTGGTATTCGTATGTTGTAATGTCTCCATTTTTCCAAGCCTTATTATTTGAAACGCTATATGCTTTTATGTCATTAGCATTGTCCATAAAAATCTGATTCCAAGTGGTGTTAGCACCTAATGGAACTTCGACATCAGCAGCTACTGTAGCTAAGTTGTCAAGTGCTTTAAATTCTGCTTCACCCTTTTCTCTTGTGGTGATAAGCATATCTGAGAAGCTCTTTCCAATATCACCCCAATTTACTCGAGTGTTCGCATCTCTTTCTACATATCCAAATTTAGTTGCCATACGTTATGCTATTGTGTCTGCTAATGGTGTATAAGAGCCCCTTCCTGTTCTAAGGTATCTATTATTAATACGTTGCTGCTTATTCATAGCAGCTATATTTGGGTCAAATGCTGCCTCAGGCAAAAGACTTAGCCCTGCCATTGAAGCCTGTTGTATACCTTGCATCCCTTGCTGCATATATTGTGCTGCTGCTTCTTCAGCATCTGCTTGTGCCATTTGTTGACCTGCAACTTCTCCTAATTGAATTTGAGTTCTTAGGTCACGAAGTCTCATATCTTCTCCAACAACTTGTTCTTTTATACGCTGCCCTTCTGTTCCCATTGCTGTAGCAATTTTTCTTTGACCTTGCTGAATTGCTTGTTGAACAGCAGGAACTCTAGCAAGACCTCTATCGCTTTCTCTAAGACCTTCGATTGCTTGTGCACCTGTCACCATTAAGGCTTCTCTTTCTAACTCATATGGTTCTTTATAAATAGAAAGTTGCTCTGCGTAATTTTTTTCTAAATCTTTATTTGCAGCAGAAAGTGCTCGTTGTGCATTTATTTCTGCCTCTTTTGCTTTTCTTTTTTCTTTTCCAACCTGAGCAAAGCTCATTCCTGCCTGCCCTAATCCTACACCTATTGCTGCTACTGTTAATGCCGTTGCTACTGCCATATTATAATTTTTTTATCATTTCAGATGAATAGCTATCTCCCTCAACATACCCTAACTTTTTGTAGACATCTATCAGACCTCTGTGTTTTATTAGAGCATATGCTATTGATGCACCATTCATCTTACATATTTTTGTTAACGTATTTATTAATAACTCTATAGCCATTGACCTGTTTGGTTTTTTTCTGTAGTTTTTATTAGAAATTATCCAATCAACCCAAGCAACTTCCGAGTTAGTTCTATATATAAAACCTGCACATACAGGAATGTCTTCGTCATAAACCATAAAACCACCCGTAGCATTTTCAGGTAAGAATGATTTTGGAGGTGCTGCCCAACCCCAATCTTTCCACCAATCTACAAGTATATCGTCATAGTCAGTTTCGGATAATGGCTTAACGTCAAACATCATTGACCACAAAGATAATAAATTTAAGGGAAACTTTTCATAACCTCTGACTCAACAGCAAATAACTCAACCTTTGTGTTTTCTGAGTACGTTAAGTCAAATACTGCGTAATGCCCTAATACACCGTGAGATTCAGCAACTGAGTTCTTGATAAACAAGAAGGTTTCTACGTTTGTTGGTATTGGCGTAGTCCCGGCAGGTGATGTATCTATAACAACATTATTAACACCTCCTCTAAGGTTTACATTAATGGCTGTTACATTTCCTGCATACACAGGTTCGTTAGTAGCTGACAAGAAATAGAAGTAATCATCAACACTTAATATATTTCCTATCTGAACTGTTGTCGCAAAGTTTATTGTAGCAGTACCTGCACCAATAACTACTGTTGTGCTGTTACCTATACCGTTTAGTGAACGCAATGAGAACTCAGGCAAAGCAGCAGGCGATGAACCTAACCCTTCGTTTCTAACAAATGCAAACCAACTCTGCTCTTTCTTTTCAAAGTAATCTGCGTTTATAAAACCTGAATCTTGTATGTCTGTTTTAATGGTAGCTGCCCAACTATCGTCTCCCTCTAAATTAAGCGTTTTAAATAGCTTATTCTCTAAGGGTGACACATTGAATACACTTTCCATAGTAGATGGCTTAAAAGCCTCGTCAGGAGTTCCTACCTGAGTCCAAAAGTCAGTATAAAAAGTATTTCTACTCTCGTTCACATTATGGCGGTAAAGGTTACCCCCTTTGAAAGTATAAAAGTAATTATTCATTCCTATCATCCAATCAGGATAATAAGTATAAAAGGATGGGAATCCCTGTACTCCTTCGTCATATGTTAGTGTATAATTTGCCATATCTTAACAGTTTGCTCTATCTTCTACTACTCCGTTTGCATCAACCTCAATATATTCAGTTGCATTTATCTTATAAAATCCTTGTGCTAATGGATATTGACCGTATGCATCTTGGAATACCCAATCATTTACCGCAGGGTTTCCTGCTGTTCCTGATACCGGTGCATTATAATATGTAAACCCTACCGTATACCCACAGGCGGTTGGGAAATCAGCAGCTCCAAGACTTGAAGAGTATCCTGTTAAAAGCGTAGGGCATTCAACTATAACTCCAAATGAATTTGTTGGACACGCTGTTAGGTTAGCAAATTCTAATAATATAGCTTGAGGGTCGGCTGTAAGTTTAGGTATAACCATAACTGTAGTTCCCGGTACTGCTGCCGTATTAAGACTAAACTCTCCTGATTGAGGAGTAATGCTTTGTACATTGCCGGTGTCTACAAACCCTGTTCCATCAACGTGGTTATATATGGGGATATTACTATATAGGTTTCCTGCCACAGGAACACACCCATCTGCATCATTACCTAAATATGTGTAGCTATTAGGTACTGTGCTCCCGTGATATCCGTCTACAGGAGAACTTACCTTATTGTAAAGGACACCGTCATATGTGGCTTTAATACCCACAGGTGTTGAAGCAGGTGCAAATTTTATTATAACAGCACCTACATCAGAAACAGCATTGCCTAAATCTACATTTAATGTAAATAGTCTTGCCACAGTAGAGCTACCTACTATAGAGCTACTTCCACAAGGTGTAAGGCATTCAGGGCATTGTACTATTGGTAATAACAGGCAGCTAGCTTGCTCACGAACAATATTGCCGTCAGAGTAAAATCCATCTGCCGAACAGATAGTTAATTCGTCATCGTCAAAAACTGCCGTTGAGTTTTCTAGTGTTGTTCCGTTTAAGTAGTATGTAGGCATAATTTAATTTTTTAACATAAGCAGCAGGCGTTTGATTCCGTAGCTCCATAACATAAATCTGTAGTTTCAGTAATTGTTCTATAATCCCAAACCAAATATAAATAGCTACCTGAAGCAGGCATATCAAATTCAGCATAGTACGTGTCAGGTGCTCCTGTATTTATAATTGGTGTAGCTACACCTCCGGCAGGTGGTGTAGGAGTAGGTGGCACAGCATCTATCGCTGCCAACAATGCTTGCATATCAACATCAGTATTGTCATATAATGTATTAGTTCTTAAATATTTAAATCTATCGCTTGTTTCGTCAAAAACAAAATCATCTGTTCCTAACTTATTGCATATCAATCTTACGGTAGCTGTATCAGATGGTATAATGCCACCCCCCTGTCTTCCTGCTACTTCTTGATACTGAGACACTAATGGATTATTAGTTCCTGTTGCAAACTCAACTAACTCTGAATGTAATGGAGATGTAAATGTTCCATCTGTCCATCTATATTCGTTGTGTATAAACATCCCTGCCTCGTCATCCCCTGTGAAGCATACATTAATTATTTTTATTTCTTCAGCATCAGGACAATTTACTAATACTTGCAAAGTAGTCGTATCATTTGACAACACCGTGATATAAACAAACTGCTCAGAAACAGATTGTTTAGGGAATGTAAGTGTTCCCCCTGTTGTTACCGTTCCTGTATTGTAGTCAGTTCCATTGTAATTTGCATTGATTGAGAATCCCGGGGTAGTTGCTGAATCTTCTATGACTTGATATTCAATATCAATATCTCCCACAAACTCTCCTACATCTACGCAGTATGTAATAGATTCTGTTTCTATAACTTTAAATACTTTTCCAACACCGCAAGGGTCACATTCTATTTCACTTGGCTTTAAAATATCATTAGAGCTAAGAACATACTCATCCATATACGGGTCAAACCCACCTAGCTTTTGAGTCTCAAACGACTCTATAAATAAGTCTCTAAACCAACTACGCATACCCTGCTCAGATATTACGGTTAGCTTTTCATTCTGAGCTGCATTACCTTTAAGCTGTATTACAGCACCACGCTTAGCATCTGTAAAGTATTTATCTGCACCCCATTGTACAAAACTCTCAGGGTTGTTAGATATACCATACTCCTCTACACGAGAAATTTGAGTTCCTAAAACTTCAGGTACTGATGTCAATGCACTACCTGCTCCTGCATCTGATAATAAGTTTTTTCCTTGTAGTACATAAGATATCCTATCTTCCTGCAATGTAAGTATATCAGTCTCTCTACCAAACAGTTTTTGTATAGTACCAAATGACTGTTCTAGTGGTTTAAAGTTTAGTAATCCTAAATTAAACTCATTTAGTTTATTTAAGTTAGATTCTTGATTATAAACACCACTATATGTAAGGTCAGCAAATCTATGTGCCTCTTTAAATTCTTTCTCACTAGTAGTTAAAACTCTGTTGCCAAGGTTAAATGTTTTACCTACAATTGAATCTCTAATCTTATAGCTTTCAACTCCATTCCCAAACGAATAGCAGTTAAAAAAGTCTGTATTAATAATTGCAGGTTGCGTGTTTGTTTGGTCATCAACATTTCCTTTGTGTAACCCCGGATATCTTATACCTGTTGGTATGTCAAAATATTCATATATTTCATATGTTTCAGCAGATTCATACCATACATTAGGCAATGAATCTTGAGGTTCACTTTCAAAAACAACAGCATTGTCAGACCTAATAACTTTTATTCTAGCTTGCGTTACACCTCTTCTGTTTTTTGTGCTACCACAAGCATAAGAACCTAAAATATTTAATGTGCTTGAAGAGGTAGTTTGGTTTCCTTGATTCCACCAAATCTCATTTGTATAAAGAGAGCATCCATATGCCTGAACTTCTCCACTCCAAGTTGTTAAAGTTCCTCCTATATTAACATCAGGTTCATTTAAGTATGATTGAAAATTTTCTCCATTTAAAAATTCAAGAAAATTAATATAATCTCTTGTAGCTATAATTTCTATACTAACCTCGTAAACTCTTTGCTCACATCTACTACCACTCCCGTTTCTGCTGAATGAAAAAAACATTTCAACACGAGAACCTTGTGGAACATCAAAATCTTGATTACTATCGTTAAAAGACATATCAATGTTAAATCCCGCACAGGTTTGCTTAGTCCTTGCTTCGGCAGATTTTAACCCCGAATCAATTACAGCATTAACATCTTGAGTTACATTTATTGAATTTGGGCTAATCTTCATATAAGGACCTGCCGGATTACCATTGGTTATTTCATCACTAGCAAAAACCTCCTTATCTAGTACAGTAGCATATATGCATCTTGATGTACCTCCAAGACCATCTCTTTTTACAATTAACCTATCTCCCTTTTCTACCTTTAATGAATTTTCTCCATCAAGTAAGAAGTAAATCATCCCATCTTTATCTCCTGAAAAATACATACTACTAAATATTGTATTGTAATTTTCTTCATCAGGTTTGATAATAAATTTATAATGAGTAGCCCATTCAGGTGCAATTTGCGTTGTGGGTATAGTTGCTTTTATATAGTTTTTAGATGAAGATTCAGAACAAGGAATACTAACCGTATTATTATCACTAACAAGACCCGTTGATGACCTTCCAAACTCATCCATATAAACTATACCAACCTCATAGTTTCTATTACTATGAAGACTTTCTATATTTCCTAATACAGAAAAACTTGCCTCTGCATTAAGTATTTTATAAAATTCGTAAAAATATTTATCAGTTCCATCAGGGTCTGCTGTGTCTAAAACAAACTTAACATAAGGAAACCTAAAAGTTATAATATTGTTACTAGTACTAGTAAATACATCTACTGATTGATTATTGTCAGGTCCTCCATCTAAGGCTTTATTTCCAATTGTACCTGTACCACTAGTAAATTTAGTAGCACTACCTAAGTCTGTAGACAAGGTAATGGGTATCGAACAATTGAAAAAATCCGTAAATCTAGTTCCATCACAAGATGTAGGGTCGGCAGGATTTGAAGAAAAAATAGGTAGTATATTTCTGTTAGAAGCAGAACCACCAATCCCAATAGTATTTTTAAACTCATTACTATTTGCTAATTCATATATATTATTGTAGTCTTTAGGTAACGTAAAAATAAACGATAAAGTAGTTTCAGGTGTTTCTTCGCCCGAATCAGGTTGAGGACCTGTTGGCTGTGTTTCGAATTGGTCGTGCTGTATTGTAAAATCAAAAACAATACTAGCTCCTTTAACTAAATCTGAATTTGGTATAACGGAAAAATCAAAATCAACTTTACCTTTAGATACTATAGTAGGTCCAAAACCGGGGATAGAAAAATTTGTAGATGAAATAGTTTCATCAGCTTCAGTAACAACATCTTTTTCACTAATTAAATCTACAAAATACTCAATTCTAGTTGGGTCAAGACCCCTAGAAAGATTAAAACCATCTATATAATTACCATAGATAAGCCTATTACCCATTATTGTTTGAGCTAAAGCAAACCTAGGTACATTATCATATAATCTTAATATCTCAGAATCTTGAAGTATGGTAAATATGTTGCTATTATCAAACGCAAAGGTATAGTCAAAATTATTGGCTAATCCTAAATCAGATTTATCTAACTTTTCTATTACCTTTATTATTCCATCTTGTGCACTTTTAAATAATAAATCAATACCTTTTACTAACGGTCCTCCCGTATTTATAGTTACATTAGCAGTATTAAATCTATTTACCATCCCTTCATTTACGGTAGTGTCTAAGCTATATGAAAATGATTCAGGATAAAAAGCAGGGTGAGAAAATGGCGATGTTGCTGAATAGTCATTGTCAGCATATCTATACCTGTACCCAAAGCATATATATCTGTCTTCTAAGTAACTTTCTTCGGAAGATGTTTTAACCAAATCAACAGAAGGAGAAAACAAAGGTGGTTTTTTTATTACCTGTAACTCTTCTTCTAATATCTGAGGCTGTACGTTATAATCATAAGCCTTAGTTAAAATTACAGTAAATAAAGCAGGGTCAGGGTAATTTCTTTTTATATTAATAAATCTTGGTGGATTTATATTGTCTGTAAAAAACAACAAATCCTCAACTAAATCTACACCCGTTATAAGATAGTCGGAATTAAAATTTAATGTTGTTCTAGTGTCATCCTTATTTACACTAATAAGATGATATACTATTTGATTTGTTAAAGTATTATATGATACTATCAAATCAATTATACCAAGTGGAGCTTCGTTAGATACAGGATAGCTACTATCGTGAATAAACCAATATATAGTTTCATTAGCTCCATCCTCATATGCACCAATACATCTAGCATCTGTACTTAAAGGTGTGCCTTTGTATTGTATTGCTGTTAAAGATAAGTTACCCTTAGTGTTTTCTATTACACCAATTTCAGAGCTTTCAGTAGACCCCATACGAACATTAATTGCATCTATGTATTCGCCATCAGGGATAAGTCGTTCATCAACCGACTTATTCATTCTACCTTTTATGAAGTTTC
>WLWF01003507.1_pt1 | contig 10220 bp, 12 predicted proteins | sample 6718331 | NCBI WGS metagenome assembly WLWF01 (sample SAMN12718692, study PRJNA515312) | sponge metagenome | isolation source: marine sponge | host: Mycale hentscheli | place: New Zealand: South Island, Marlborough, Capsize Point | collected 2003-05-01
ATTTGATATGGTTGTGCCTGATGGATTAACTAGTGGGTGTATGTCATAGTATACTCCTCCAGAATATACATATAAAATTCTGTTTGTGCCTATTGCTGCAAATTTAGTAGATGATTTGTTAACAAAATGATGTAATCCTCTTGCAGCTCCTGTAAGTTTTGATTCACCTAATTGATTCCAACCACCTATTTTTTCAGGTGTACCATACCTAAAACGTACATTTTCTCCGTCTATCCATTGAGACTCGGCACCTGTAGATGTAACTTGTTTGTTGAATCCGGGTAGGAATCCTAATTTTTGTAGCATATTAATCCTATTTTGACAGAATCTTATACCATATTAAGCCACCCCGTTGCAATATACTTTTATTGTTTAAAACTAGAAGGAAGACCTAAATGTGGTCTGGTATCATATTTATTAACTTCACCTTGAGTTTCTATATTATTATAATGAAGAAATACTTGAACACAATTATCTCCTTCAAATTTTTCTCTCCAATGCTCTAATGTGCAACCAGAATAAACTAACATATCACCTGGATTTAAATCTACTTTTATTCCAGGATTTGTGCTCTCAAATGTGCAACCATTTTCACCTGGTATACCTACATTTTTATTTGGTTCTAAATATATTGGCCAAGGATCTCCACCTAAATTCATTGTAGTAGATATTTCACAACTAGGTCTATCTTTATGTCTTTTTAAAACATTTCCATTATAATAAATTCTTGCGTAAGAATAAGTAGGAATTAAATTTAAATTAGTTTCATCCTGCATTTTTTTATGCATATCTGTTAAAAGAGTTTCCATAACTATATCTCCATAGTGTGCATAAGAGTTTGGAACTTGGGGGTCACTAAATGTACCCATAAAATCTATATAAGGAGAGACTGTTCTTTTCTCTAACATTGTTTTAAACACTTTAGCTTTTAATGTAAAATACTTATAACAAAATTGTGCTAACTCATATGAAATAGCATTTTTAATTATTTTATATTTTTTTTCTTTAAAACTCATATTAATTTTATTTATAAGGCTGACCTAAACTCCAAATAACTAAAGAGTACCTAGTTCCTTTTGTTACTGGTTTTACTCTGTGTCTTACAAAGCTCGGAAAAACAACTAAAGAACCTTGAGTTTTTATTTCTGTACACGGTCTTACATTATGTTTTTTATCTGGTTCATCTGCTCCAAAATCAAATTCTAGTTCTCCGCCTTCATAGTCTTCAGGTTTTGAAAGAACACATGTAACAGACAACTTTCTTATTTTTCCATTATAATTTTTATTTTTTATGTCAACATAAGGTCCGTCCCAAGAATCGCAATGCCAACCATAATATTGATCTTGTTTATATTTTGTAAACTGACAAGCCTCTGAATAATCCCATTGAAAATTCCAACCAGCGCTTTTATTTGCTTGATGTATGTATGGATGTATTTCATTATATATCCATGGTTCACTCAACCAAACTATATTAGAGTCTCTTTTCTTTTTTAAATCTTTTAATTCATCATCGGACAATGAATTGTTTTTTTCTATTTTTTCTTGAAACCCTCCAGTCAAAGCTATTTCTTCTGTTTTTTCATTACCATATTTAACTAAATCATTACAAAATTTTTCAGGTAATGCTGATTTAAAATACCAATAACTATATTTAAGGTTCATATCTTAAAATTTAATATCAAAGTTTTTATATTTATCTATAACTCTCTTTGGTAAAAAGTCTTCTATATTAGTTTTATTCTTTATAATTTCTCCTATTCTTATAGTATGAAAGTTTCCTGATAACACACTATCATTATACTCTACATTATTTATGTTTAATTGTCCAATATTGTTAAGATCAGGTTTTATATAAGGAGTATTAATAAATTTACATATTTTTTTTATAGACTCACAAATGTCATTTACCAAATCATCGTAAGTTATTAATAAGTATTCTTTTTTACTATCGATAATATTTTGAGTAGAGGTTAATGCATCCGATAAAATTGTTTCTTTTAATAACAAATCATCACAATATTTAACAACATTAATTGGTTTATCTACTCTAACAAAAGAAGCCATAACTTCTAATAAGGGTCTATGTAATATTATAAATTTATTATTTATTGGCATTTGTTTTAATATATTTAAATGAAATCCCCATGCTCCTCTGTCAATTATAGTGGAACAATTGTAGTGTGCATAATAATTTTTAAATAAATTATCTATTATGTTGTCTATACCTTTAAAATCAGGAAAATTTTTAAATCTATTATCGTTTTTAACTTCTAGTATACTATTAAATAATAAAGGAAGCACACTGTGTGCACTTATTTTTGCATGAGGGTTTTGATTAAAGATACTTGATAGCAATGTATTACCTGCTCTAGGTATACCCGTTAAAAAATAAACATTCATATCTTTATATTATTTTATTATATTTGTAATCTTTTGACTTTGCAAAGCTTCTTTTTTCCATAAATTTTTTTTATTTTCTAATCTTAGAGTTATGTCTTTCCATTGAGATATCCAATATCCAAGGTCCTTGATCTTGTTGTTCTTTAAAACAGATACAATGTCCGTAGGTCCATAATGCATTCCTGCTGCAATGCAATGATAGCCTCCTTGAACATCGTATTGATAGTGTTGATTTCTTCTAATAGCATTAGCTAAAAACCCATCCTGTATTACAGGTTTTAAATTTATTAAACTATCTGACCATGTTTTATTAAAATTACTTTTCCAATATTTTGTATCTTGTCTGTGAGACAAAGCATAATGAAGAGCTACGAACTCTGCAAAACCAGTAAATAAAAACTTACATTGATAAGTAAAGTTGTCTTTGTCCCACTGTGATACTTCATCTCTTTGCATATTTCTAATTAACTTTATTAAAAATTCATGAGCACTAAACAAACCATTACTTTCTAAAGGTTCTATAAATCCTGCAGCTAAACCTATGGCACATACATTTTTAACCCAAAGTCTTTTATGTATACCTACTCTCATTTTTATATTCTTAAACTCTAAGTCTTCTTTATTTAAATACTGTTTAAACTCTTTCAAAGCTTCTTCATCAGATACAAATTTATCTGAGTATACATATCCTGTACCTATTCTATTTCTAAGTGGTATGTTCCATATCCAACCATTGTTGTATGCTGTGCAGTTTGTATATGGCACTAATTCTTTTTCTTTATTAGTATAATTTATTTTAGCTGCCCACGCTGAATTGTTTGGAAGCATATCTTCAAACGATTCAAAGGGCTCTTTTAATGTTTCTCCCAACAACATGGATTTAAAACCTGTACAATCTATATATAAATCTGCTTTATATTTGTTATTTAAAGATGTTATCCCATCTTCGTCTTGTTCTATGGTTTTAATATCTTCTTGTATGTGTTTAACTCCTCTAGGCATGCAATAATTATTTTTTAACCATAAACCAAATTTAGTTGCATCAAAATGATAAGCGTATTCATATTGTTTACTAAATTTATTTGTTTTTATGAGTTGCATTTGAGGATAGTAACATTCCACATAGTCTTCATAAGATAAGTCAGGTGTAACAAATTTTTTAAACCACCAATCATTTAAATGTTCTGTATCTGGTTCTCCAAAAGGATAATGAAAGCTTTCACCTTTCTTATAAAAATCTGTAAACTTAATACTTAATTTATAACTAGCATCTGTTTCTTTTATGAAATCATCTTCATTTATTTCTAATAATTGAACCCAATCTCTTATGCCACCAATTGTACTTTCACCAACACCAATAGTAGAAATATTTGGTGATTCAATTAATGTAATAGTTTTGTTAGGAAAAAATTTTATTAATGTTGCAGCTGTCATCCAGCCAGCAGATCCCCCACCGACAATTATTATATCTTTCATTTAAAAATGTTTAACTTGGCAATCCCCAGTTATTAGCTTTTATTTCTTGAAAAACTTTTTTTAGACTCCAAACATTACTAGCTGCAAAAACAGGGTTTAATTTTACGGCAACTATACCAGAACCACCGTTTCCTCCATCTCCTGTGTCTCGACCACTAGCACCAGCGCCTCCACCAGTATTAGCATCTCCGTTTTGTCCGTTACCTGGGTATACAGCATTTCCACCGCCACCATTTCCACCTTGTCCTTGACCAGGATTAGGGGTTTTGTGACCCGATCCACCACCGCCACCAGCAACATACCCATTATTGCTAGGGCCAAAAGTTATACCAGGAAAATAGGGTCCATAATTAGTTCCATCACCACCATCTCCTCCAACAACACTACCAATACTATCAGTACCACTTGGAGGATCTCCAACTACACCACTTTCACCGCCACCGCCACCGCCAGCGTTACCCCACGTTCTACCATCAGCTCCACCGTTAGCTCCTTCAGGTGGTGAATATCCACCTTCATTACCAGTAGCTCCACCAGGGCCTCCAGGGTTTCCTCCGCCCCCAGCTCCGCCAACTCCACCATCATCACTATATCTACCTCGACCACCTCCTGTAGCAGAGTATCCAAAAGCAGATGAGTTACTACCTTTTTCTCCACTGAAAGTGATTCCATTAGGTGGACCACCTGGTGTAGGTGCACCACCTCCTCCACCACCAATAGTAATAGGTGTTGTTCCGTGAAAAGGTGTTACATCAAAATTTTGTATAAGACGAGCACCGCCGCCTCCAGCACCGCCAGCGTGATTTGTTCCAGCACCGCCTCCTCCAGCCACAACCATTACAGTTGCAGTTAAGTAAGAAGGACTTACTGGAAAAGATGGAGTTGTACTAGTTACTTTTGTAGTAGAACTACTTACTCTAGTTACTGTTGCTGGTGTTCCTATTAATCCTACAGCCATAATTTATTACTCCCAAACTCCTGTTGTACTATTCCAAGTTAGAATAGTATCATTTAATTTTTTCTTTACACCCTTCCAAGTAGAAGAATCTTCATCCCAATATATCTGTATTAGCATCGTAGTTCCACTAATTTCATAAGTTGTTTCAGTTGGAAAAGTAGGTCCTGGCTGCCAATCACCACTAGAATCTAATGTCCAGCCTGGTCCATCAGGTTCAGATCCAACAAACATATCTAGACTAGAATTATATATCATACCTTCACCAGCATATTGTTTTCTAAAATTACTATTATAAGAAGTTTGTTTCCAACCAACACCACCTGTTGAATGAGGTGTTGTATCTTGTATCCATTGTTCTGCTTCAGGAGACAAATCTCCACCATGAGCATCTACGTCTTCGTTTGAAAAAACTAACACTTCTAAAACTTTGTTATTTTCATCTAATTCTGCAAAATGAGCCATTATTCCCATCTCCAATTTGTCGTGTTAAAAGTCATATCATCTTGTGAAGGCTCTGTTGTAAATCCATCTTGTTCAGATAAATATAAACCTCCTACAACCGCTCTATGAATTCTGTTGCTATTATCCTTAAAAGATTGTTTCCAATAAGTATTAGGATAGTTATTATCAAATTCGTTTTCTAATAACCAAGCATCATTAGGTATATTATTTGAAACCCATGTTTCAGCTTCAGTAGATAAATCTCCACCGTTAGCAGCTACATCATCGTCTGATACTGTAACTATTCTAATTACTTTGTTATTATCTGTTCTTATTTCTGCAAAAGTTGCCATATTTAATCCGCCCAAGTATTTGCCTTTCTATATTCTAAAACATCATCCATAGTCCAGATTCCAGAACTTACATAAACACAATCTGTTTCTCTTGTAACTACAACTCCGTCTCCACCAAATCTAGTATAAGTAGGTACAGGGGCTAAAGGACCTGCAGCACCACCAGCGCCACCTCCAAGACCATCTGTTCCATTAGTTCCATATCTAGCACCAGAGCCTCCGCCTCCTGATCCTCCTGATCCGTAAACTCCTGGTTCAGCAGCAGCACCGCCGCCACCAGCATAAGTTACAGAAGCTCCTGTAATTGAATTAGCTGTACCGGCTCCACCAGCTCCTGCTTGCGCAGTAGAAGCATTCCAAGTAACTCCGCTACCAGAACCACCAGCGCCGCCACCGCCGCCACCTGCTGCTAATGTTCCTGGAGATGAACCACTTGCAGTTACGTTTCCTCCAGGGTTTCCTTGAGACGGATTAACTGGGGGTGTGTTTCCAGCTCCACCTGGATTTCCACCATTATAATATTTTCCTCCTCCACCGCCAGATCCTCCAGTTCCTCCTGTTGATCCGCCGCTAGATGTTGTAAATGCTCCAGCATGACCACCAGCTGCAGAAGTAATTGGTCCAAAAGTTGATGAACTATTATTACTTCCTACTGTAACAGGTGTTGATCCTGGAATTGTTAATGCAGTTCCTCCTGGAAAAGAAGTTCTAAAACCACCTGCTCCTCCGCCGCCAGACCCCATTAAAGTAGGTCTTTCAGGTCCAGGTACAGTGTCAGGACCCTCACCTTGATAAGCATCTCCTCCACCAGCTACAACTAGATAGTGGACTGCTTTTGGTCCGTTGTTATTACTTACGTTAAAAGTTCCTGAAGATGAAAATGTAGTTATCTTGTCTCCACCATTGGTAGAAGACAATGTTGGTTCGACTACAGGTCCGATAATTCCGCCATTTGCCATAGCTTACTACCTCCTACGCGTCGTCTATTTCTTCGTAAGAAATTGTTATGGTTAGATCACTATTAGCACTTGCGCCAGCTTCAATGTTATCTGACTCTTCTAAATAAAAACCAGAGTTTTTATCTATTAAAGATAATGAAGCGTCTGCAGGTACAGCAATTGTACTTGCGATTGCAATAGGTGAACCACCTGATTTAGTTATGAATACAGAAACATTGGCAGCGCTACTTCCGTCTATGTTTGCTATCATGATTGAATTAATTTTTAATACTTTGTTTGCAGCGCATGCAAGTATTTCAGTTGTTAGAGTTGTGTTTAATGTTGCTTGGACTGATTTTCCAAGTATCGATGTTACATTTACTATATTTGGTGCTGCCATTTTTTATTCTCCTGTTATTCTTTTACCCGAAAACAATTGCCATTGCAATAGATTTTCCTGTTGATATTCCAAAGGTTGATGTAGATGTAAATCCAAGAGTTCCTGAACCATCCGTTGTTACTAAAGCTTGATCAGTAGAACCTACACCTGCTGGTAATGTTAAAGTATAAGTACCACTAACTGTTGAAGGTGCTTTTATACCTACAGATGCTGAATTATCTGCGTCTAAAAATTTTACTGGATTATTATTAGCTAAAGAAATTTCTGAAGAAGTAGCCATAATATCTACAATATTTGGATTTGTAGCATCGGGACTAGCTGATGCATAAACAATTTTAATTCCTTTATCTGTACTTGAAAAAGTTGTGCTGCTTCCTGAACCAGTAGCATATTTAAATTGAACTGTGTAAGCTCCAGACGTAGAATTTTTTAATATGTAAAAAGTTTCTACATCGTTTGGAATTGTTATAATTCTATTTCCAGTTATTGATCCTGTAAATTCTATAACTCTTTGTTGAGCAGTGCCTGTTAAAGCACCATCTGCAATAGTTAAGGCTTGAGTTCCTGCACCACCCGCAATACTTAAAGTGGCAAAACCACCTGTTAATTGTTCTATAAGATTTAAATTTGCGTTAGTTTTGGTTCCCCATGTACCGGCGTTTTCACCAGTTGCCATTAGTTCTATACCAAGATCTGTGTATGTTGAAGCCATTATTATTCTCCTAATTGTTGTTATTTATATTGTTTATTTTTCGTTAAGTCAAACATAATTATGCAGGTGTTTTAATTGTATACCCCGTGCTTGTTTTTGGTGTTTTAGTTGAATATCCTGTGCTAGTTTTAGGTGTTAATTTTTCATACGTACCCGGGAAAGCTACTCCTGTACCAACACTAGCTGTTGCTTCTTGACCGGTTAATCCTACTGTCATAGGCGTAGGAGATATAGTTCCTGTAGCTGATGTAGCACTAACCCCGGATAACGGAACTCCTATTCCAGAAACTAAAGATCCTACAGAAGATGTAGATGATACACCAGTTAAATTAACTCCTATTCCAATTGTTAAATCACCAACTGCAGTTGTTGCTTGTTGACCTGTAGGTTGCTCTGTAAGAGCATCAAGAATTATACCACCAACTGTAGCAGTTGCACTAAGACCGGTTAATCCAATAGTAGCTTGTGTTATTGAAACTGTACCAACACTAGATGTTGCACTTTGACCTGTTATGGCCTGTGTAGAATCTATAACAAAACTTAAAGAACCAACACTAGAAGTAGCACTTATTCCCGTTAAAGATGTTAAAGATTGTAAATCTAAAGTTAAAGAACCAACACTAGATGTTGAACTTAACCCTGCTGGTTGAACTAATTTATTAAATGAATCTCCATAAGGTTCTTCACCCCAACCATTTCTACCCCAACCAACTAACGTTCCTGCATTATCAAAATCACCTACTTCAGATGTGGCTGATACACCAGTTAAATCTGCAATAGATAGTATTCCTGTTGTTATAGAACCAACTGAAGAAGTTGCTGATTGACCTGTTGGTATAACAGTTTGTGTATCAAAAGCTGTTAAACTACCATTTGCAGAAGTTGCTGATTGACCTGATAGTTGTACTGCGTAATCTACACCCCAACCAGAATTACCCCATTCCTGTCTACCCCAACCCTCTATATTAAAAGCATCTACAACACCTACACTAGAAGTAGCTGATAAACCTGTTAATGTAATATCAATAGAATCTTGATCACCATATTCATTTACACCCCATGGAAAAATACCCCATGAATTTCCTGCTACAGTGTTAGCTTGTCCACCCATTCCTGAGTGATTTGTGCAATAGTAATAAAGAGTTGGTGCACTTTCAGCTACTACAATTTGAGTGTATGATCCTGCTTGACCAGGTGTGCCATTAGTAGTTACACCGGTAGTATACTCGTCACCTCCGCTGTGTGTTCCATCACTAGTTGTTGAAAATCTTAAAGGGTGGTTACTGTTTGAACTATCTGATTGATCAAATTTATATGTGCCACTTTCACCTAAAAGCAAAGTAGCTTGTTGTACTCCATCAATAAAATATTTATTTCCTGAACCGGTACTAACTACCGTTACTGTAAAAGTTCTAGTAACGGACATCCGTCGTTACTCCCTACGCTATACGAAGAATTGCGTTAGATGCGTCTGCTGTTGGAAATTGAATTGTAAAAGTTCCACTTGATACAGTTTTATCTCCACCAAATGCGATTGCACAAACTGCTCTATCAGCGTTTGTATCATTATAAATTAAACAACCATTTGCTGTAAATGAAGCAGAAGTAAAACTAACATCTGCAAAATCACAACATGCAGTGTCAGTTGATAAAGCTGGAGTCACACTTGTAAGTGTTGCACCACCTGCAGAATAAGCTGAACCTGATGTGTTTGATATTTCATTTGATGAACTGTAAGCTGTTGTAGATTTATTTAATGTAGCTGAACTTGTATATAAAGCTAATTTAAAAGTGTTTCCAGATGACGCTGTAAAATTATGTAAAGCTTGTAAAACCTCTGCTTTAAAACTGTTACATACTGCCGATGTTATTGCCATAATATTTTTCTCCTAATTACTGAGGCGGTGACTCGATTGGTATTCTTAGTGTTCCATCCGTGTAATCGTCTCGTCTTCTTCTTCCAATTTGCATTGCTGCAAACTTTTGTAGTTCAGTTTTATATCTATTTTCATATAGTGTCAACATGTCTGTTGGACCTTTTAAAAACATAAATGCTTCTACTAAACATGCATATAATAGTCCTTGAGGAAAGTAATTACTTACATAAGTCCCACCAGTGTTAGTTTCTAAACCAGTTGGTTGAGCATTATAATGAATGATGTATTTGTAATTTTGATCTGGTGTAGGAGCAACAAATATAGCTCCTGATGTAGCAGTATTAGTTCCTGTTGTAGCACCACCAAACATAGAGTAATATTTAGGAAGTCCTGTTGTATCTTGACCTGCGGTGCCTCCTTCAGTTCCTGTAAGCTCTCCTACATACTCGGTTATAAAAGTTTGATCACGTCTTTCTAACCATACTCCTTCATTTGTAGTAGCACTTGTTGAATTAAATACTTGAACCCCTCTAATAAATAAAGCTTTTGTTGGAACTGTAATACTATTAAAATCTGTAGCAAATTGTGCTTCTGCTTGAATTCTGTCTGAATCCATTGGAACATCTAAATTAATTCTATGTTCAGCATTTTCTAAAAATCTA
>WLWF01003508.1_pt1 | contig 10212 bp, 7 predicted proteins | sample 6718331 | NCBI WGS metagenome assembly WLWF01 (sample SAMN12718692, study PRJNA515312) | sponge metagenome | isolation source: marine sponge | host: Mycale hentscheli | place: New Zealand: South Island, Marlborough, Capsize Point | collected 2003-05-01
TGCCTGTGGATTGATCCCGTTTCTGTAATGTCCACGACTGGGTGTCGGCGTAAGTGGGCAACAATCCTGAGCGCGCAGCCTCGGCAAGAGTTGGAGCCGCAGCGTCCTTGTCGGATAGCACGAGATCTGACAAATTTGGCCACGAGATCCCTAAGTCGCTGTCCAACGGATCAATGCCGTGCTCGCTAGTAGGTGCGTAGGGTTCTGAGCACAAATAGCCGACGGTCACTGACTCGGTGAGAGCACAGAATGCGTGGCCAAGCCCCTCTGCAACGTAGAGGCCCTTCCGTGTGGTGCTGTCGAGCTCCACGGCTGCCCATTCACCAAATGTCGCCGAACCGACCCGTATGTCCACGACGACATCCAGAATCGAGCCAGCGAAGCACTGAACGTACTTTGCTTGGCCGGGAGGAACGTCGGCGAAATGAATTCCTCGAACGGTTCCTCTATGGGACACAGAGATATTCATCTGTTTCAAGTCGAATGAGTGACCAACGACGTCAGAAAAAACGGATTCCTTGAACGACTCAAGGAAGACGCCGCGGTCGTCTGTGTGCTGAAGGGGGGTAAATATCCACGAGCCCTTGATTGTTGTTGGCTCTACCTGCACAGGCTTAACCGTAGCAACGCAGTACGGGATCGCTTTGGCTGCGCAGTACCGTGGTGGTGTGAGAGTCGCCATCTTGGGAACACGAGGTGTCCCGGCGTCCTATGGCGGATTCGAAACTGCAGTAGAAGAAGTCGGTTCTCGATTGGCGGAACGCGGATACGAGGTAATCGTCTACTGCCGAAATCCCGGGCAGACACTGACTGAATATCGGGGCATGAAGCTCGTCAACTTGCCAGCTCTTCGCCATCGCATGACGGAAACGCTCTCACATACGGCATTGAGCAGTGTGCACGCCGTAATCAAGGACAAGCCGGACGTCGCTCTGGTTCTCAATGCAGGAAATGCTCCCCTTATTCGGCCACTCCAAATGGCGCACATCCCGGTTGCTGTGCACCTAGATGGCCTGGAATCTCGGCGTGAGAAATGGCGCGGGATGGGTGCTCGGTACTACCGGTGGGCAGAGAAGTCCGCTGCCCTGCGAGGAGACGCCGTTATTGCAGACTCACATGCGATCGCCACTCACGTACAAAGCACGTACGGGAGGCGTTGTGAGGTGATCGCGTATGGCGCCCGTGTTCTCGACGCTGACTCGAATCGACTGAGTGAAATTGACGTGGTGAGACGAGACTTTCACGCTCTCGTAGCTCGGCTTGAACCTGAGAACCACGTACTGGAAGCAGTCCATGGTTTCCTGATGAGTGACGAGACCCGCCCTCTCGTTGTGGTGGGCAGCGCCCCGTACTCACAGTGGTACATCGACAAAGTGCATGCCATCGCCGATGGTGACCCACGGGTTCGATTTCTCGGGGGTATCTACGACCAAGAACTCTTGGATCAGATCTATGGCAACTGTCGCACGTACGTTCATGGTCATTCCGTGGGTGGAACGAATCCAAGCCTGCTGCGCGCTATGGGGGCGGGTGCTCCTGTCCTCGCTTTCGACTGTGAATTCAACCGGGAAGTCACCGCCGACCGGGCTCTCTTTTGGTCCAACGCAGAACAACTCGCCGAGGAATTCGATGACATCGCCGATGGCGAGCGCGATTCGGAATTGTCTGAGATGTCTCGCGAGGGCCAGAATCGAATTCAGAAGCACTACCAGTGGGATTCGGTGACCGACCAGTACGAGGCCCTCCTCACCAATGTGCAAGGGACACGGAACCGTTCCAAGACCCGCGGTGCAACGAGGGCGGTGTCTTCCGAATGACGCGGGTTGCAGCGCTTCTCGTGACGCACAATTCAGGTCATGTGGTCGCCCCGACGCTCGCAAGTGTTCAGCAACAGTCGCATGCACCCGATCTGTTAATCGCGATCGACGATAACTCAACGGATGGCACGCTCAACGACTTACGCGAGAGTGGGTTCATCACGATGCAATCCACCTCAACGAGTCTGGTTGCCGAGACTCGAATTGCCCAGAACTTTGTGCAGGGTGTGCGCGCAGCAGTCTCGCGCGGTGCTGACATCGTTGTTCTTGGAGATCACGATGATGTGTGGCACCTCAATCGAGTCGAGCACCAAGCGAAGGTATTGGATTCCCAAAAGTCCATCGCGATGGTGGCCAGTGACGGTTTCTTGATCGATGAGTTCGGAGCTGCAGTCCCTGGAACGCTGCGGCAAACCTTTCCGGTACCGAGTGACCTGATGACCTTGCCTCTCCGTAAACAGTGGTCGTTTGCCTTACGTCATTCACTGGCTACGGGTGGAGCAAGCGCTATCCGCCCGTCCACGCTCACCGATTGGAGTGTTCCGCCGGGGTGGCTGCATGATCGATGGTGGAGCCTGGAGGCGCTGCGGCATGGCGCACTAACGATCGACACGACTCCCGTGATTGATTACCGACTCTCCGCGAATCAAAGAGTCGGGCTCGAGACCGCCGGGCAGGAGTCTGCGGCCCGGTGGTCGAGGAACAAGGTCAAGACGCTCGGTGTAACGAGTCGCCGACTGGGTGACTTGACGCGACTAATTCGCAGCTGACTAGTTGATCCACGTGAGTCGGGTAGTGCACACGTTGACCTCACCTGATCCGATGCCGAGATAGGGCTGGGAGGTGCACTCCAGCGGAGTGGGAAGTGACCAGGGCGGCAGCGTGGCGAAGAAGTCATCTATTTGTGCCTGTTTCGGTGCATACATCACGATGACCGTTGGTCTCATTTCCTCCAACTGCTGAGTTGATTCGCGGTCCAGGGTGGCTTGCGTCGTGAAGATGTTGTACCCGCCCCACAATTGCATGGCTGCCACGTCGGCGGTCAATCGTTCGGGATCTGTCCATAACCCCAGCCGATCATCATCTTCGGTAGTTGCGAGAACCCACTCTTGGATTGCAATCTTGCTGTGCATCTGATCGCGATAGTTGAAGTCGACGAAAGCAGAGCGGAATGGGTACTGACCATAAATTCCAAGGTTGCCGCGGCCGTTTTGCAGAACCTGAAAGCCGACGAATGTCACACCGATGGCAGTCGTTACCAGAAGAGATACAGCGATATTCCAGAGATTCTTGGTGACGATTGATGCGGCGACGATGAAAATGGCGATGACGACTGCGACAGCAATAGCGCGACTGAAGTGCAAGACGTCGGAGAATCTCCCGGCCCACAGACTCATGATGACGGCGATGCCAAGTCCTACAGATGTTGCCAGCGGGAAAGTGCTCCTGTCTTCTCGACTTCCTGGTGATAGTGACGTGAACGTCAGCACGAGGGCCATCAGGGCTGCCGGCCACAACTTCGCGACATACGTAGGAGTCTCCAGCCATGGGCCCGGCATGGCCAGCATGACAAGCCATGTGATGAGGACGTTTGACACGGCTAGAGCCAGTGCAGCCCACGCCCATCGATGCCGGGGATGGGTAATGACTGCAATCGCCGATGCGACGAGAGCAATCGCAATGACGAGAAGAGCGGAATCCCGCTGCCATACCGTCGCGTCGCCAATAAACACCGTGTAGTCCAAGCGAGAGTTCCACTCCCGATATGTGCGCCACCAGTCCAAGGTGGGAAACACCACACGTCCGGCGAGCAGAAATCCAGTGACGGAAACGGCGACACCTGTGAGCCCAGCAGCGGTATCAACGGCGAGTCGTCGCCATCGATTTCTGGAAATTCTCACCAGCGTCACCAGGCGGACACTCACCCACAACCCAAATCCAAGGACGAAGGCGTACGGATTGAGCATCAGAAGCCATCCGAGGAGCAATCCACTCAACCCAGCAGTCGTCCAGCGGGGAGTATCCACGGGACCAAAGCCTTGATGGGCGGCGCTCCCGAGTTGCGAAACCGCCAGCGCAATCAAGGCGAAGGTTCCCGCAAGGATCGAGCCAGTCAGGTAGGTGTTCCCCAGAAAAGCCAGCACGACGGTGTTCAAGGCGACAAGACAGGAAAGCCCTGTCGCAAGGATGCGTGACCGTCCTGCGATTCGCACTACGGAGAAGGTCGACGCCACGATCAGGATGATCAGCAGGACCCGCCACACTTCGAAACCTGTCCATGGGCCCAGCCACGTAACGAGGCCACGGACAGGAACGATGTAACCCAACCTCGTCCACGTGTAGGCGGGCTCAATGGCCCGATCCGTGATGTCCGAGCCGAAGAGAGCCAGGGAGGCGTAGAACTCCGAATCGGGAGAGTTGAACCCGGACCAGCGGCGCGACACTAAGGCACTGAAGGCGCTGACCAGCGCGACGAGACCGACGTCTGTCCATCGCGATTGACGAGCGTTCACGGTTTGCACGGTAGCCGCCTAGGCTCATCCCGTGGGCACCCCGGAATCGAGCACGACCCCTCGTGTCTTGCTCGACGTGACCGATCTCGTCGAATTCTGCCAGCGGCGAGAGTCGGTTTCGGGGGTACAAAGGGTGGTAGCGGAAGTTGCGCCACTTCTCGCGAAAGAGTGTGGCGGTACGTGTGTAGTGCTCGACCGGGGACGCGGCTGCTTCGTTTCGTTGAACGTGAGCGAGCATCACGATTTGATCGATCAAGGCGTTCGAGCGGGGTTCACGAATGATCCGTTGTCGCTAGCCGAGACTGCGACGGCGACCATCGAACGTGCCCGAAGCGCAAATCCCGTAAAGGTCGACCCGGAAACAGTCCTCGTTTTTCTTGGAGCACTGTGGATAAACGACGCGTTGATGATGGCAGCCCGCAGCGCGCATCTGTCGGGTGCCAGAATCGTGTCTTTGCTGTACGACCTCACTCCTGTGCTCGAGACGGGCCATACGGCTGCTGTCAACGATCTTTTTGAACGCTACCTGCAGTTGCTGCTGGACACCGCTAGTCGCGTTCCAGCTATCAGCGAATCAAGCCGGCGCGATTTTGAGGACTATGCGCATCGTCACGGCAGGAGTGCTGCTGCTGGTGCCGCTACGGGATTGCCGTGTGGGCTCACCCCGAGTGACTCGCGCAGCGAGACTTCCCCGTGGCCTCGACCCTATGCATTGTTCGTGGGAACCATCGAATCCCGAAAGAACCATCTACTCGCGTTAGATGCCTGGCAAGAACTGATTGCTCGACATGGTGCGAATGAGATCCCGGACCTCGTGTGCATTGGCCGACTGGGCTGGAATGCAGGGGATTTCCTCCGGCGATACGTTTTCAGCAAGGGCCTGGACGGCAAAGTGAGCGTGCTGTCCGGAAGTCTTGCCGATGGGGAGTTGGCAGCGTTCTATGAGCACGCGGACTTCACCGTCTATCCCAGCCGCTACGAAGGCTGGGGGCTGCCGGTTACAGAGTCCCTTGCATTCGGCAAGGTGCCGGTTGTCGCCGATAACTCGTCTTTACGGGAGGCGGGCGCTGATTTGGCCGTCTACTTCAGATCTGATGATGTTGATTCTTTCGTGACGGCCGTGGAGAGCAACGTCCTGGATGCTCAGCGTCACCAGGAATTGCGCGATCGAATTCGCACGAGGTGGGTCGGGTCGACATCGTGGAGTGACGTTGCAGATGTGATTCGCGATGAGGTTGCCGCTGCGCAAAGGAGGAATCCGATGGATCCGATCATTGAACTGGGGCGTGAATACATGTTCGCTGTGGCAGCGCCGCCGCCGGACGAGGGATACGGCGATCAATACCTGGAATATCTGACCAGCGAAGCGTTGACGCCCATGTTTGCCCAGCCACGCGGTGAGCGCGACTTCGAGATTGTCGATGCTGCGGTGGTGGGCACTTTCGGGTCCCCTCAGGCGTGGGGAAACGAACTTCGACCAGGGTGCTTTGCGGAGTTTCGGTTCACCCGACCAGTCGACGGGCCACTGGTCGTGATGGTCTCCACTCGTTCCATGGCGGGGCGTGTGTTGATTGAGGCCTCCGGTCCGGGTGGGCCATTGATGGAGGATGTCTATCTCGGATCTGTCATCACGCTTCCTGTTGGTGATGGAAGAGAGGGCGATGCGGCCCTTGTGCGCCTATCGGTGACCGATGCTCAGGACTCGATCGAAGGTTTCCTGGGGATTCGCTCCTTTGCAGTCCTACGTGCAGACGATGCCGAGCAACGGATCATTGCGTTGGAGTCAGCGAACAAGGCGCTACGACAGGAACTTGACTTCATTCAGGGCACACGCTCCTGGAAAGTCACCGCTCCACTAAGAAAATGGAAAGGGAGAGAGTCCTAGCGGGCGCTATTTCTGCTTCTTCTTCGACTTCTTCGGCGGTGCGGTGATTGTGACCGTGTATGTCGATGTGGTGGGGGAGAGTGATCCGTCATTTCCGAGGCTGGTTGCAGTGATCTCACACTGTCCAGGTCCAAGGGCATTCAACTGGGCGGCGTCGAGTGCGCAGGGACCGTCGGTGGTGAGAGTGACGGGATTGCTCGACTGAGATGTGGGGGTGAGTTCGGTAACGCTTCCTTCTGGGAGCGTCACGGCAGTTCCCGGCGACCAGGGAGATGATCCCGTGGGAGTCACGGTGATGTCGTCTGCCTCAGGGGCTGGACGCACATTGATCACCTGGGTGTCGGTCCCATTGATGGCAAAGTCGGCTGAGGCGTAGGAGACACCAACCGTCTGAATGCCCGGTTGTGTGGGGGTCCAGGAAGCGCTTCCGATTCCTCCGGCGATCGGTTGCGAACCACCCATGGGGTAGAAGAGGAAGCCATCGATGTTCAAGCTGAACCCGACACTGCCTCCCAGGGGACTCTGATAGACAGGTTGAATAACCGCGGAGATCGTCTCTTCAACCCCGACGTAGGAAATTGGCGGTAGTTGTAGGGAGACGGCCTGCTGACCTGCGACAGTCGGTGACTGTGCAGGGGACGTTGACGAAGTGAATGCCGAAGTGGCGGGGCTGAAGTCAGCGGTGAGGGTGACGGACCCTGCTGATGGAGTCCAGTCGAGACCAATGGTTGCGAGCCCGACGATGCTCGACGGCGCCACATTGCCCGTGGCGACTGTATTGCCGAATTGATTTCGTATGGTGACCGTTCCACTGGGTGTAACTGATCCGCCCAGGGCTTTGACTTCGGCAACGAGTCGTGCGGTTTGGTTTTCAGCAACTTCGCCAGGGGTCAAGAGCACAGTGGACGTTGGCATGGCCGCCACGGTGATCGAGGCAGTCCCGATGCTCTCGCCACCAACGGTGACGCCAATAGTCCACGACCCCGTGTTGGCAGGCGTCCAAGGCAGATAGGCGAAGCCTTGTTGGTTGACGATTGCTTGGCCTGCATTGGTGCCGGACGAGGCGTTCTGGAATGTGACGGTCGCTACTTCACCCTTAGACCGACTCGCCTTGACGATGATGGTTTGCTCGACTCCAATGAGACCATTGGGAGCGGCGACCCAGTTTCGTCCCTGGAGGGTTGCAGCTTGGCTAGGTGCGATAAGAGAAATCGAAGAGATAAGGGCAGCCGCTGAAAATGTGGCAAGGATGCGGATGATTCCCATGATGTCCTCCTGGGGAAGTGAAGGTAGAAGCGCTGAGAAGCCTACTGGACGTCCCGGGCGCGGTTAGCGCCCTTTCTTCTTGGACTTTTTCGGCGCCGCGGTGATGGTAACCGTGTACGTGTTCGTGTCGGGTGTGACCGAGGCAGACCCTGGTGAGGTTGCGGTGACCGTGCACTGGCCGGCCGACAGCGCGGTCAAGATGCTGCCGTTGATGACACAGGGACCAGACTCACCGAGAACCACCGTAGATCCGGAAGCCGCAGATGCCGTGAGGAGAGTGTTCGAGCCAGCGACAAGGGAGATCGGGAGCCCCGTATTCCAGGGTGCGCCACCTTGAGGAGCGAGTGTCACTACATCTTGAGCTTTTGCCGGCTGGATCTCGACAGCCTGGCTAGATGTGCCGCTGAACAGGCCGTTGTTGCTGCTGAACTGAGTACTTATCGTGTGTGTGCCAGACGCCGTGGGAGTCCACTGCGCAGCGGCGCCACCTGTGGAATCTGTTGGTGTGGATCCGATGATTCCTATCCCGTCGAAGAAGAACGAAGCGCTACCGGAGGGAACACCCTTTCCGGTTTGTGCGCCGAGAATTGTCGGTGTGCCCACGTAGAGGACGGGCGGGAATCGAAGGGCGACCGTCACGACAGACGTGGTGTACGCGGGTTGGCTCGACTGTCCCGTAGAAGAGGTGAACGCCGTCGTGGACGGAACGTAGGCGGCGGTGAGCGTGTCGCCGATCGTTGGTGTCCACGGGACGTCGGCTGTGGATGTCGACCCGCTGCCAGGCGTCAGGGTCCCCGTACCAACAACATTCTGATTCTGATTACGGAGACTGATGGATCCGGATGGCGCAAGTAGTCCATCGAGAGCCGACACCGCGACGGTGACAGTGTTTGTGACGCCTGCCTGGACGAGGTTCGGCACGAGTGCATTAGTCACTGTGGGCATCGGGGCAACGGTGATGGTTGTGGACCCGGAACTAGCGGCGTCTCCGAGCCCTGAAATGGTCCACGAGCCTGCACTCGTGGGGGTCCACGCCAAGGAACCGAACCCGTTCGAGTTGATGTTCGTTTGACCTGCGCTGGACAGTGCACCGGAGGTAAAGCCGATCGTTGCCACCTGGTTGGCCAAAGAGGGGGCCTTGATGACGATTTCTTGCGTCAGGCCCACCATCCCGTTGGGAGTAGCGACAAAACCAGTGGCAGCAGAGGCCGTCGACGTGCCCGAAAGGGCCACTCCGATGGGCAGTGCGAACGCAGCGACAGCGGCGAGAATTCTGGAACGAGTAAGCATCTGTTTTCTCCCTCTTGGCTTACGTCAGGGTACCTCGTAAGGCGTGCAGATCTAGACTCACGCAGGTGATCGGGGAGTTGTATCGCCAACGGGCTCTCATCTGGGCTTTTGCTCAACGAGACTTCTCGACCCGCTACCGGTCCTCCGTCCTCGGCTGGTCGTGGTCTCTCCTGCAACCCTTGGCCACCCTCCTGGTCTATGCGGCCGTTTTCAGCCTCGTTTTCCGGATTCAGGCTCCTCCCCTGGGAGCCGATCCGGAGAGAACGAGTTTCGCTGCCTTCCTGTTCACGGGAATGGTGACCTTCAACCTGTTCTCCGGGTTGTTGATGTTGTCCATGACGCAATTGAAATCCAATGGCGAACTACTGCGGAAGGTGCACTTTCCTGCGTGGACGCCGATCCTGGGCGCCAGCGTGGTGCAGCTCATCCAAGTTGCTCTGGAAGTGGTCGTACTGATCGGCATGTTCATGTGGCAACGCAACATTGGGATTTCGTGGCTGTTAGCCATTCCGATCCTGCTGGCGACCGCCATGTTCGGACAAGGTGTCGGCTTGATGCTTTCTGTCCTCAACGCCCGGTACGGCGACGTTCAGCACATCGTCCAAGTAGTTCTTCAGGCTCTGTACTTCCTTACTCCGATCTTGTACCCACTTGCACTGGTTGAAGGCACCGCCGATTGGCTGGCCGCGATTGTCAAAGCAAATCCATTAACCTGGTTCGTTGAGGCTATGCATCAGGTCATGTATTCGCTCATATGGCCTCAATGGTGGGTTGTCCCTGGCCTACTCCTTCTTGGCTTCGGTGTCTTGTGGGCTGGCTTTACCGTCTTCAAGCGCAGCAGTGAGGACATCGGAGAGCTGTTGTGAGCAAATCCATCGCAGTTGAACTTAGTGGTGTCGGTAAGCGCTTCCTGCGGCAGGCCGATCGCAGAAACACATTGAAGGAACGACTCGTACGGGGACGCGCTCGCAACTCGCAGGACTTTTGGGCCGTGAAGGACATCAACGTTCAGATACCGCAGGGAAGTGTGTACGGGCTCGTCGGTCACAACGGATCAGGCAAATCAACATTGCTCAAACTGATCACTGGTATTTACCGACCTTCGGAGGGACAAATCACCACCGATGGTCGAGTAGCGGCACTCATCGAACTGGGTGCTGGTTTCCACCCGGACATGACGGGGCGGGAAAACATACGGCTCAACGGCTCTATTTTGGGTCTGAGTAAGTCTGAAGTCTCCGACGCTATGGAAACCATCATCGACTTCTCCGGCCTACGGGAATTCATCGATGATCCAGTGAAGCACTACTCCAGCGGCATGTATGTCCGATTGGGATTCTCAGTCGCCGTTCATATGAAACCCGACGTCCTCTTGGTCGACGAGGTGCTCGCCGTGGGTGATGAGGAATTTCAGCGCAAATGCTTCGACCATCTCTACACA
>WLWF01003513.1_pt1 | contig 10201 bp, 9 predicted proteins | sample 6718331 | NCBI WGS metagenome assembly WLWF01 (sample SAMN12718692, study PRJNA515312) | sponge metagenome | isolation source: marine sponge | host: Mycale hentscheli | place: New Zealand: South Island, Marlborough, Capsize Point | collected 2003-05-01
CTGCGGATTCGGTCTTCAGCTTGTTCCTCTTCCGAGCTAGTGAAGAACCTCTCCACGAACAGGAGGTGGCGTGCTGCGGTGAGCGTAATTCCCTCTTTTGCGGCCTTGGTTCCAATGAATACAGGGTATTCATGTTTTTGAAAAGCATCGACGGCGGCTTGTCTCTTTTTCACCGAGGTCTTCCCCTCTACAATGACGTGCCTGATCCTCTGCTTCCTCAGTCGCTTCTCCAGCGCACGAAGAACAGCTTGGTGCTCACAGAAAACAACGACTGGCTCTCCTAGTCGGACAGCCTTCGCTATCCAGAGGGAAGCAGCCTGTACTTTTCCTACTCCCGCCAACCGGCGCAAGTAACCCACCTTTGCGAGGGCTTCGGCGGCGAGAATCCTCTCGATCTCGGCTTCTGCCATCCCTTCGCCCACGAGCTTTTCTTTCTCCTTTCGCAGCCAGTCCTCGAAGTCATTTTCCGCTTTGTTGTACTGCTTTGCGTAGGAAAAGGGGAGGTCTGTGTACAGGTACGATCTCGACTTCGGGGGTACTTCTGGCGCAACGTCCTCTAACAAACGTCGAATCATCGGCGGTTTCTCTGTGCGCAAGAGCAGGGTCAGAACAGCCATCTCTTGCTGCGTGTTGATGATTGGTGTTCCTGTGAGCAAGAGAAGGCCCCGCGCCCTCTGGGAAAGCTGATAGAGAGCTTGAGAACGCAAAGAGGTTGGATTCTTCGCGTAGTGTGCTTCGTCCGCGATAACCGTTTTTACACCTGCTTTGATTAGATCGGACCACCTTACGTCCAGCAACGTCCAACTGATGATGAGTATGGTGTTCTGAGGGAGGCGAGGGATGACAGCGGAAGAGTCATTAACGATGAGAGCATTTACACCGGGTGCCCATCTGTGGATCTCTCTTCCCCAGTGGCGAGTGACCGAGGCTGGCGAGATTACCACGGCAGGTAAGCTAGTTTTGTAGGTTTCAGCTACCGACCGAATCGCCACACAGGTTTTCCCTGTTCCCGGCGCAGATGCCACCAGAACGCGCAAGCCATGAGCTTTGATGTAATCTACATCTTCCCTCTGAAAGTCCTTTAGCTGTGGCATAGCACTCCTTTACGTTGAGGAGAAGTCCTAAACAGGTATATCATGGTATCCGTAGAGAGGAGGAAGCGGTGGCACGAAGGAAAGGAAAACGCGGCTCCGGGATCTATGGTCTTTACTCGCGAGAGACGGATCTCTGGACCGGCGAGGATTGGCAGCCTTCTCCTATGGACATTTATCCGGGGGAGGACAGATTCTTCCAAGCTGCCTACAACCATTACGGCCCGTATGGGCCTTGCAGCTTCGGGGAATTTAACCAGAAGGAAGCCTCTGACGACCTCGCACCTCTCCTACGGAAAATGTACGAGGATGGGAAGAGGAAGGGAACCGATATGACGGTAGCGCGGCAAAACCCCATAGGGATAGCCAAGCCGAAAGGGGTTCTCGCTGTTCACCTTGGGAAAGGTAAGCTCGTTCACTGCTTCAATCCAGCTACGAAAGGAACTTTGTGCAAGAGTGGAGAGGGTAGATCGCGGGATAAGCAACCCCTTTTCAAAAGCCGAGCTAAATTCATAAATTGCTATCGTTGCGCGAAACTGATGACCATGAACGTGGAATCAGGAAGACGAGCAGATGAAGCGTAAGAAGTTTAGCGCAAGCTACCCCGCAGCATCTCAGGTAGAGTACTCTCGCCAAGCGAACAGGTGCAGGTTGCTCTCACCTAAAAGTGAACGCTATGGCGAGCTAGGCTGTAAGCGCGAAGAACACATTATGGTAGAAGGCGGCAGAACCCGTCTCCGGTATCCTGATTCTGGTCCGTACAAGGCAGAGAGCGCGAAAACGCGACGAAGACTCGCGAATGAGCTTCCCCTGTGGGACGAGAGAACGCAATCGCCTAAAAGCGGGCGTAAGAGTACTCTTGAATCTCGTATAGCGTCTGCTATTGAACAGTACAGACGGGTCTACCCGCGTGAAAATCAAGTAGGTTTTGCTGTCCCTTTTTCCATCAATTCCCTCGTGCAGAAAAGCGTGGGGATGCCGCGCAGTGCCGCATCCATTCTAGTGAGGCGGGCAGCGGGTAGGTTTTACCCTGTAGGTGGCTTGTCTTTCCCTGAACCCAATTTACTTACCCGCTTCGAGGGAAAAGCGGAAGAGATGTTAGGGTCGCGGGTGCTGTTCCGCTTCGCCGGTAGGACACTCCAGCTTGTGCGGGGTCGTCAGGTTGCCAAGACTGTAGAAGCCATTGAAGTCGAGCGGAGAGATGGTACTTTTCAAGACATCAACGACGCAAAGATAGCAACTCTTGGGGGAGATCCACCGAACGTCCAATCCTTGTTCGGCACATTGAGCGCGTTGCTTGACAGAGGGAAAGGAAAAATCAAGTCCATTTCCTTCTTTTTCTATGGCGATAATACCCCGTTAGAACTTACCTTTTCGAGTAGAGAGCACTCGAAGTCTCTTCGGGATGGTGCTTCCAGACGCTATCCAGAGTACAAAACATTGAATGTTTCACTGTCCGAGTTGCCCGAACTTCTGGCCCGCCTTGCTCGCAAGGGACCAAAAAAAGGGCCGAAAGAATTAAAAGAAATCAGCCTCTCAAAGGAGAATCCCATGCCGAGCGATGATTGGTATTACAAAAAGCAATACAGCAAATCCCCTTACGGCAGTCGGCGTTCATTACCCGCAGCGCGTCGTAATACCAGCATTGGAAGCCAGATGGCAGCTGATGCGATGGCTTTGCACCAAGAAACGGGCATGAGCTTGAAGGCCGCTTGGAAACAAGTCAAGGGTCACGCACGCGCCAACGGTTACAAGAAAGCCAAGAAGAACGGTGGTTGGTACTTCGGTCGCGGCCATGGTGGAGGACCGAAAGGCTCTAACCTTTATCTTCCTGACACCACCCAGACCGGACCCGCTCTCGTGCCTCACGCACCTTGGGACGACGGAACCGAAGTCTTTTCCGCGCTAGTTCCCGGCCCTTACGCCAAGAAGAACTCAAGCAAGCGTCGTAAGAGCAAAAGTCGCCGGAACCGCAAAAGTAGTGCCCTTCAGAACGGTCGCGTTCACGTTGCCAAGAACGGGCAGCCTTACGTCAAGTTAGCTAACGGTCAATGTCGTTTTATCTCCAAGGCCCAAGCTGCTCGTATGAATGGCGGATCGGACTATTGGCGGCCTTATCATCCTGAATACAGTGAAGTGAAAGGTCAGTTTTCTACGGGGCTACGTCGGACGAGTGGAACTCAACCGTACGCTCGCAGAAATAAGAAACGGCGCAAAAGCCGTAAGCGGTAAGGAGTTTCCATGCTAGGGTTTTATGGTTCAGCCTCTCTTGCACTGCAAAATGCTTCGCTATCTAAAACGGCGGAGCACTGCGCAGGTGCGAAAGCAGCACAGGCATCAGGAAAAAAGCAGTATCGACTGATTGACGTAGACAAGCAAGTGGCAAAGTTCTGCGAACAGAAAGTCGATAATGTCTCTAGCCGGTGCGCAGGTGCTCTGGAAGCACAGGAGATGGGTAAGGGCACTTACCGCATGGTCAACACTGAAACTCAAATCGCCAAGTGGTGCTCCGAAGAAGCATCACTTACGGCGGCAGCAGCGGGCCAGTATACCCCTGCTTCCCCCCAAGAGGTTGCTGAAGAACTCTACTGGGACGAAAGCCAAATGATGACGGCGGATAGTGGTTTTAGTGCGGGCGCAGAAGATGAAAAAAGCAGCATGTTACTTCCTCTAGCCTTGGGCGTAGGGGCCATTGTACTTCTCGGTGGGGTTTTCTTAGCCTCTCGCTGATGGAGTCCACTCATGTAGTCGCCGCAGTAGCTTAACGCTTCCGATACCACCAGTATGTCGCGCCTACTCCTGCTCCGAACAAGAGAACCAAAGGAACAGCACTTCGCAGGGCGGTAGCCCTCTTGAGCTTCCGTAGGTACTGCGTGAGCCTTACCTTGTCGTCCTGATTCAGTGAAGACGATTCAATTTCCGAGATGGCGTTCTGTAAGATAGCAACCCTTCCCCCACCTCGGCACATGTAGCCCGTAGTGCGGCAGACAACCCCGATGCTCTGGTCTTTCGCTGCCAGAGAAGTCGTAACTGCTGTGTACAGTTGGTCTTGTGCGCCTTTGTTCCCCTCGTAGTCTGCTCTCCGCGCACCGATGGCAAGGAAATAAGCAGCTTGCTCATAAGCTGTCACAGTATTGGGCGGTGGAGTTAGGAGTCTTGGGTCGAGATTGTCGTAGACGGACAGGTCCGCAGAAACTCCTGCGCTGGCCTGTGCCACCATCGTGTCGTCAGCCAACCAAGAGGAAAGGGTATCAAAGGGCCATATACCATATTCGTTCATCTCTTTCTCCTGACAGCTTTAATCCGTCGATCTACGGCTTGTATCATCTCTTGTAGCTTCACTCGATCCTTCTCGATCAAGGAGGCAGTTGCGCGACTTATCCGACCTTTAGGCTCATAAGGCCAATCGGGTTGCGTCTCTGTCTTAGGAAGACGGGTGCTCCTGCTTGTGCGGAGCATGGACTTAGGCAAGCTGCGCTTTAAGTGTTTGATGTATCCGAGTGGATTTCCGATAAATGCGTTTGCTTCGTCGAAAAAAGTAGGCTTCCTCATCGCACCCAAAGGCCAGAACAGGAGCGCGTTGGTGTAAGAGTTACTCCTTTCCATTTGCTTCTTTCCCACTTTCTCTGCGGGCGCGAACTGGTCATACAAATAAGTCCCTAACGGGATGCCTTGAACCTCTGCCTCGTGTACCATCCTGACGGACGCTCCGAGCCGCCCTATCGCGTCAACATCCTTGATGTAGTCAGGGTGTCCTTCGAGCGAGAAAGTCGTTTTCCATGTGCGCTGAAGCAACTGAAATAGCAAAGGGTTGTAAGTCATCAATACGATTTGACCTGTCCCACCAAACCCCGCTTCGCCCCCTTGGAGGCTCGCGCTCAAGTCTCTGACCTGCTGGGAGGCTGCGGAGGCGGCCTCGGCCACTTGAGAGCCTCCCAGTGCATAATATGCAACTAATAGTGCATAAAGTACTCGGCGGCTTTTTATTGGCAGGGTAGACTGTGCAATTTCGAGTATTTCTCCTTTGTATGCCTCTGACGTTACTCCCGGAGTCAGGGCTGGCTCGATTCCGACAGCTGCGAACATCGCTCTAGCTGTCTCGGTTTGAAACATACTTCTGGGTGGCGCAATACCAGAAAACTTTGCTACGTCAAACAAGTTCTGGACGACTTGTTGGGGTTGATCCGCGAACAAGCTCACCGTACCCGTCCCGGAAAACGCGATCCCTCTAAGATCGTGAAGGGATTTACTTAAAAGACTCGACTCGCCTAGATCAGCAAGCGGAGCTTGCGCTTCTATTCTGTCCTTTAGGGTTTCTGTATAGTCTAGCTGATCCCACCAACTGTTTACGGCAGTGTACGCTCGGAGCAGGTTCTGGAGCCTCTGGGCGGGAGCAGCCTTCGTTACCTTTTTATCATCGTCAAATAACCCTGCTGCTGACTTTAACGCCCCAGAGTAGCGTTTGAGTGCGCGTGCGCCCTGCTGTAAGGCTTTAATGTCTGCTTTCTCGTCGTTAGAGAAACAAGGTGCGAACCGCTGTCTTCGGTTCGTCGGGCTGTGAGCCACGCGGACGAAGGAGAAAAAGGGCGAGTTCGCTTTTGCTTTGTCGCTAATAGTAATACGGTAGCCCGCTTCGAGTTCGTAGTAGCGCGGGTCACTGGGAGTCTGACCGCCCCTGTACTGACCCGGAGGGTATACAGTGACCATTTGACACCATATCATCTCGGCTGCGGTTTGGTGGTCTACGCCTACCGTCGAGGACACGAATTGGTACAGCTCGGGTCCGTCCCCCCTGACTACATAGCTCCTCTCTCGGTAGAAATTGTAGTTTCGTTTTAAGGTGGAACTAGGGACTTCCTTGGTTTTTATCCTGTAGTTCACGGGACCGTCTCGGGTTTCCCCTACTGCCGCGTTGCTAGGCGCAATACTCTTTCCTTTCGACCCGTACAAGCTGGGATCGTCCTGAAAGTCTCTTCCTCTCGCCTTAGATGCTCTTTGCAGTTGTTTCCCCTTCATTCTGGCGGCTGTTTGCGCGTCGAAAGCAACAACTACTTCTCTTTCCTGCTTTGTCCCCTTGTCAGCTAGGTATTTTGTCTCGCCTGAAGGAGACGTGACGTGTGTCACTGTTTCAGGCGGTACTCTTTTCTGTGCTTCTTTTGACTTTTTGCCGTACTTCTTTTTCTCGACGTAAAACGATTGCACTCCTTGTCTTCCCACGGGTGTAGGGAAGCTACTCACTATGGTCCCTTCGGGAGATTGTTCTTTTCTGCTTTTGGTGTAGGCTGCCACCGCTTCGGGGACCGACATGCCCGCTAGGACGAAACTTTTTATGTTGTCGTTAGTGACCCACTGCGTGGAGTCAGCTGTCTTGGACGGAAGAAAAGCATAGTAGGCTGTTCCGTCTATGGGATTCCCGCAGTAAGCTGTCTGCGCTTTATTGATGCGCGGGGGGTCGGCTTTGGTGAAGTAACTCAAAGCAGGGATTGGCTGTTGCGATCTTGTACTTACCATTTCTTTTGGGTTGGCTCTAGCGAGCCTACCTGCGCTACGTCTTTCGATCGCGGATGAGTCGTCGAAACGGATGTCGATCATGCCATTAGGCATGGACCGAACGACAGTTCCTTTCCTACCGCTGAATTTTACCCTGTCCCCTTTTTTCATGGGGCACCTCTACTGGCTGGCGCAGAGAAGGAATTGGATGCTGCTAATAGTCTGTGGGCCGGGAGAAAGGAGCGGTGCATCAAGTCTAAACCCCATGTCTATCACAGGAGCGCGGACATTGATGCGCACAGGCGTTCCCACAGGCAAGATGGCGGGAGCAGAGAAAGGTAGCCCCATCAAGGCGGCACCGAATCCAGATGCCCTTCGGCGATGTATGACTGGCTGCCATGTAATGTTTAACTGTGCGTTGTGGAACACAGGCCCAGACTCTTCTAGGTATCCGTGCTCAAGGTACAAGTACCACTGCAAATTAGGTAAGTTCGTTGCGGCAAGCCGAGCTTGTAGCTCCATATCGATAGCAGGAGTAAAAGTACTCCTTCCTGATCCTGAAGGGACGCACATACGTCCTTGGAAGATTACTTCTCCCGAAGCTACTGCTTCCGCTCCTGCCAGTGGATTGGTAATTTGAGGCATTAGTACACCGCCGCTTCAAGCCGCAAAAAGTCTACTTCGTTCAGTGCGGGTGCCGGTTGAGTTTGGCTAGGCCCAAGCTGGAATCGGGTAAAACGCAAGTTTAGTCTCCAATACCGAACCGGATACCCTTCTCCTCCCCCTGCGGCATCGCCGGGAGGTGAGAACACGCCGAGCGCAGCCGTGGCTCCCGGAGTCGCAGGGAAAAAGGTAGGAGTTACAACCGAGATTGGACCCATAAGAGCTTGGTCCGGGTTAGCTGCTAGAACGATGGGAAGCCGACCGGGTTCATTGTTGAACAACGCATACCAGTCGTTGGCCGTAGCTGCGTACTGCACCCCACCGGGTGCTAGTAGTTGTCCGATGAGTTCGACATAAAGCCGAGCACCCATCCTCCACATAGGTACGCCCTCTTTCACCTGCGCTTGTGACGAACGCAGATCAGGTCGCATGTCGAAGAAAGGCGAAGACCAGTTAGCCGTCCAAAGCCAACCTTCGGGGAATTGACCTGCCTGTGTCGGGTCCACAGCTACCGCATTTCCCCAATCAAGCCTATACCTAGTCTGTGTCCAGACGGCTTCTGGCATGTCACGAGGCGCGGGCATAGGAATTGTTCCGCTAGGATTCCTATACTGCGGCTGGTTCCCAAACTGTGCTGGAAACTTCTTCGTCATGGATTACTGCCCGCCAGTGATGGCGAAGTTTCGCGGAGCACGCATTTCTAGGCAAACCAACGTAATGTCGATTCGGTAGGCTATGTTCGCGAATAGGGGAGTAATACCTAATTGAAGTGAAGCTCCTTGGTCAATGTTGTAACCATGGCCCCCGATCTCTCCGGGGTTCTGGTCCGTTCCGACGACAGTCGAAGCAAGACGAGCCTGTGTATGAAGTCGATCACCTGTGGTGTATTCCGCCCGGAAAAGGTAGCTCAAGTTCATGTTGTTTTCATTGAACGTCGCATTGTTCGCAAGGTCAGTACATGCCCCGTTGATCGCGATCAGGCGAACAGGTAGGTCAAACTGTACCGTACGGATTGACTCGGCACCTACGGTGAAGTCTACATCCGTAGAAAGCAAGCCCGTAGAATAGTAACGGACTTGGTAACCTACGTTAGGGTTAGTCGAGTACCAAGGCGCGGTAGGGAAGAAAGGAAACCGCACGAAAGGAAGAGGCTGTTGCCCGCCTAACTGGGCGGCAGACGGCATCGAGATGACGGCGGAGCGATACTGGTCATGGTTAGACATTAGGAACCCTCTGTTAAGATGAGATAAGCATAACGCGGCATAGAACAAAACTGTAATAAAACAAAAGGGCGGCGGCTCGTCCATAGAACCACCGCCCTCGAAATCCCAAAAGCGGGTAGGAATTAACCGATTTCGATAACGGACTTGTAGTAGCCAAGAAGGACTACTCGAATCGCCATGTCGAATCCAGCAGGTTGAGCCGCTGCACGCGAGCCAAAGGTAATCAGTACCGCGAAGGTTGTATTTCCGGGGAGTGCAACAGGATGCTTACGATACATCCAGATTCCACCGTTACCATTGTTCATGGCACCAGAGTTAGCACCAGCCGCGTTCTGTGCGATTGAGCCGTACACGCCGCCGCCAGCACCAGCCAACATAATCGGGCAGATGTCTACAACAGTCTGAGTGAAGTCCCACTGGAGTACACCAGAGTTCACTACGTTCTGCAAGGAAGCAACGGTAGCAATCGCGTCGTTGTAAGGCGCGTTCATTGGAGTAACGTCAGCACCGGGAGCAGAACTCGCGATAATCTGCGTTGCAACGCCATAAACATCATACGCCTGTCCTGAAGGAATTCGACCGCCCTCTTTTAAGTTCGTCTCAGTCCGTGTTAAGCCACCGACGAAGCCCTGCCCTTGCGCTCCAAGAGGAGTCGTGAAGATACGGTTTTGGCTGTTAGCCAATGCCGTGCCCGCAGGGAAAGCGAAGGTTGAATAGAGGGTAATCCCACCGAAGCGGAAAAGGTTAGTAGGCTGTTGACTAGGTACGCCGGGGATAGGACCGGCTCCGGGAGATACGAGAGGTTGCATTATACAACTCCTTTTAATTGATTAAGAATTGAGGAAAGGGGGACGAATCCCCCGTCAGGTTGATTAAGCACCCATGAAAAGGGCAGGGTCACCATAAGCTAACTCTAGTCCACCGGGTCCACAAGGACCACCCGCACCTTGCGGAGCGATTGGCGCGTGACCGGCAGCAGAAGTCTTTGCTACCAACTCTTCGATAGGAGGAGTTGCTGCTTGGACTGCTCTGGCACGTTGCTCAAGAGTTGCGCGTTGGAAGCCTTTAATAGCTCCAGCTCGCATCGACTTGAGTACGCGGAGGCGTTGTTTCGGCTTCATCGCTGCGATGGCACCAGCGCGGCGGAAACCCACCATCTTGATGAGCCAACCCCAACGGTGACCGGGAACGCCAGCCATGTGAGAGGCCGATCCAGCAGCACGCTTGGTGCGTGTTGCAGGGCGACCAAATTTATGAACCCAGACTTGGCTTCCGTTGAGCAACGCTTGGCCTTCCCCCAGAGAGAAGTCCGCTCCTGAGTAATAGGCATCACCGAGTGTTGCCTGACCATAGAGCTGCTCACCGGCTAAAGGGGCAGTTTCGTATGCCATCCCGTCGCCAAAATTGTCCAAGGCGAGTCCGCCCATGTTGTCCAGAGCCAATCCACCCATGTTATCAAGGGCAAGTCCACCCATGTTGTCAAGGGCTAAAGCTCCGAGGTCAAGGTCGTCAGACCCGGCTGCCATACTAGCTTGTCGAGCAGCCGCGAAGTTGTATGCGTCCATAGCCGCACCAACAGTCAATACTGCTACGCTAGTAAGACCGAGATACTTTTTCACATCGCCTTTCGTCCGGGTCGCTACCAGCCCGAGAGCCGTGCTAACAAGAAGTCCCTGAAAGGTGTTTGGTATGTGAGTGACAATCTTCTCGCCCACAACTGGAACCTTGAGGACA
>WLWF01003520.1_pt1 | contig 10184 bp, 9 predicted proteins | sample 6718331 | NCBI WGS metagenome assembly WLWF01 (sample SAMN12718692, study PRJNA515312) | sponge metagenome | isolation source: marine sponge | host: Mycale hentscheli | place: New Zealand: South Island, Marlborough, Capsize Point | collected 2003-05-01
TTATACGATGGAACTTCTTGGTCACCAACAGTTTCTTTATCATCAGCTAGAAGATCATTGGGTGGAGCTGGAACACAACCTGCAGGTTTAGCTTTTGGGGGACTTCCTACTTCAGCAACAGAAGAATTCAACATATCAGCAAACGTCATTACACCATCAGCATGGGCAGCTGGTGGAAACATGCCTTCAGCAAAAAGAGTTGGAGGTAGCAGTACTGGCGGAAGTGTAAGTGGTTTAACTTTTGGTGGTGATAATTTACCAATGGCACAAGGTCTTCCTCAAGTTAAAACTACAGAAGAATATAATGGTTCTTCATGGACTGCAGGAGGAAATATTGCAAATAATGTATCTGGTTCTGCAGGAGCAGGAACTCAAACAGCAATGATAGGAGCAACAGGATATTCTTTTCCAACACCTTGGACAACAGCGGGAGCTAGTTATATATCAAATGCTTTTGAGTATGATGGTTCTTCATGGACTAACGTAACTGCTTACCCAACAACAGGAGTAGGTATGATGTCTCTTGGAACACAAACAGCATCTCTTTTTGGAGGTGGTGCACAAGGTGGATCTCCAGGTCCAGAGGCTAATCAAAAAAGTAAAGATTACAAAGAGTACAATGGATCTTCTTGGACAACAGGTGGAGCTTCAAACACATTCCACTCAAGAAGTGGAGGAGCAGGTGGAACACAAACTGCAGGAATTATATATGGTGGTTATGATGCACCTGGGGGAAACCCATCTGGAAGATCAGATAAAGTAGAAGAGTATAATGGTACAGCTTGGACAAGCGCAATAACTGCACCTAAAGGAAGTGCTATTGGTTCTGGTTTTGGAACTCAAACAGCATTTTTATATAGTGGAGGACAAGATGGTCCAATTCCTAACTCACCTGGTACAACTGGATTTAGTTTTACAACTTTAGTATATGATGGCACAACTATGAGAACTGATGTAAATACAGCTACAAGAAGAGTTTATTCAGGAGCTGATGGAGCAATAGGAACAGCAGCAGGTTTTGTTGCAGGGGGTGCTACTTCTTATAGTGCTCGTACAACTGCGACTGAAGAATATTCACAAGGATCAACAGCAATCAACGTTAAGACTTTGACTCAAAGTTAAACTATGATATACAAACTTAATTAAGGAGGACAAACTATGGCACACTTTATATATGGAGTAGCAACAAACACTGGAAAAGGATTCTTTACTGCAGAAGACAGAAGAGCATTCTTTCTTAGAGGTTATCCCGCAGATGTCTGGATGGTTGGAAACAACGTCTCTGGCGCAATGTGGTTAGCTGAAAAAGGCGGTGTTGAAAAAACTAAATCAGAAGCACAAGCTTTAATTGATGCAGAAATAACTGCAGCTCAAACTGCTTGGGATGCATTGTCTGATGAAGAAAAAGCTAGACCAGGTAACGACAGACCAGCTGATGTAATACTGCCATAAGGATATTCTAATGGCAGATTACGCTGACATATACGGGAAACGTGTAAAAGAACTTACCAATGACCCCACGTTAACTTCTAGTTACGAGGGACAGGTTTGGTATAACGAAAATTCAGGAACATTAAAATCTGTTGTAGCCATTGAAGCATGGGTTAGTGGCACTAACATGGGTACAGCTAGATATAATTTAGCTGGTTCAGGTACACAAACAGCAGGTTTAGCTACAGCGGGTGGAAGTTATGTACCTGATTCTGTTTCTTCTGCTACAGAAGAATACAACGGAAGTGGTTGGGCTGTTGGAGGAAATTTAGGAACAGCAAGAAGACAACTTGCAGGAGCAGGACCTCAAACTGCAGCTTTAGCTTTTGGTGGAAAACCAAGCTCAAATAATAATTCAATGACTAACAATGAAGAGTATGATGGATCGTCTTGGACAACAGGAGGATCTTTATCAACAGCGAGAAGATTTACAAGTGGAGCAGGAACACAAACAGCAGGACTTGCTGTTGCAGGTTTTACTCCTCCAGGAACAACTGCTTGTGAAGAATATGATGGATCGTCTTGGACAGCAGGTGGATCTTTGGGAACAGGTAGATATCGTCAAGCTTCATCAGGAACACTAACAGCTGGTTTAGCATTTGGAGGAACCATACCACCAGAAGCATCCACAACAATTACAGATGAATATGATGGATCAAGTTGGACAACAGTAGCATCTTTAGGAACAGCAATTACAAATCATGCAGCAGGAGGAACTCAAACATCATCTATAGGTTTTGGAGGATCTCCAAATCAATCACAGGCATATGATGGTACAACTTGGTCAAACACTCCAAGTTTAGCCACACCTAGAAGTAATTTAGGTGGTGCTGGTGCAAGTAGTTCAGCAGCTGTAGCTTTTGGTGGTGGACCAGGAAATCCAGTAGTATCAACAACAGAAGAATTTACAAAATCAATTAATACAATCACTGCAGCAGCATGGTCTGCGGGTGATAATATTCCAACAGCAACATCTTCATTTGGTGGAGCAGGAACTAGAGATGCAACACTTGTATTTGGTGGTTATGTTGGTGGTCCTGGTGTTACAGGATACGTAGCTACAACTTTTGAATATGATGGTTCTTCTTGGACAGGAGGCGGTTCTATGCCTGTTAAAAGAAATAGTCCTATTAATTTTGGAACTCAAACCGCAGCAGTTGCGTTTGCAGGAAATAATCAACCTCCTACTGGTGGTGTATATTTAAATAGTGGAGATCATTATGATGGATCTAGTTGGACATCTACCCCTAATAATTATCCTACAACTTTATCTAATTCAGGTTCTGTAGGCACACAGACAGCAGGATTAGCTTTTGCTGGTTACACAAGCACGGCATTAACTAATGCAACAAATGAATATGATGGTTCTACTTGGACTTCTAGTAATACTTATACAGTTTCACAATCGGGAATGGGAGTTGCAGGAATTCAAACAAGTGCTTTAGCTTTTGGAGGAACAGACAATGGAAGTCCTTTCCCAGCATCTGGTCAAACCACAACTGCAGAATATAATGGCTCGACTTGGACTGCTTTAACTGGTCTACCTGGAGGAAGAATTTATCCACAAGGAGCTGGAACTACTAATGCAGATAATGCTAGATCTATTGGTGGAAGAAATACTAGTGGTTCTTCAATAACTGAAACATTAATACATGACGGAACTGCATGGGCTACTCAGCCTAGTTTAGCAGCAGCTAGACAAAATGCGGCAGCAGGTGGTGTGTACTCTACAAGTGCCGCAGCTACAATTATTTCTGGTTCTCCTATACCTTCTTCAACAGAAAATTTTACACCAGAAACAGCCGTAGTTACAGCTAAGACATTGACAACTAGTTAATAAACGTTATATATAAAGAAATCGAAAGGAATTAATATGACAGAAAAAAGAAACATACATGCGTTAATAGAAAAAGAAGCACCAAGCTTAAATAATTTATTGGATCCAGAGGACGTCAAAGAGTTTAAGGCTATGACAGCCGAGCTTCGTGATACATGGACCAAGAAACAAGTATTTAGAACAGAGACAGAAATGAGAATGTCTGTGTTACAGGATGCAAAGTATCCAACAAAAGCTTCTAAGTATTGGCAGTGTGTTAGAGAACAAAACGTATTCTTAGAAAATTTAATGAGTCTATCATTTGATTGTAGACGTAATGAAGCAAAAGTTAAATGGTTAGAAAAAAAAGTAGAGTCTGAAACTGATGAATACAAACTAGAGAAATATCAAATAGATTTAGATGAAGCTAGATATGGTTTAGCTAACATGCAATTAGTAGCACGTGACAGAATGAGAGAAATTAAATTATGGTCAACTCTTAAAAAAGAATTTGATGATGGTTCATTTGATACTCAAGATGTCAACAGACACCAATTAGATTCTTATCATCAGATTATGAAAAATAAAGCAGAGACATTAACATCAGGTTCAAGTCAACCAGAAGTGTTTAATGTACTTGGACAATTACAAACTATCGAAAGAGTTAAAAAATCAGGAGAAATGATTTACAACAAGAAAGAACAATTGACCAATGATCTCGGAGCCAAAGACAAGTAGACAACTTTTCTTTTTAGTAGCACTCCCTAGATCTGGTAATACTTTATTTGCAAGTATTATGAATCAGAATCCTGAGGTAGCTGCAACACCTAACTCTATTACATTAGAGATAATGAAAGATTTGTTTTTACTGAAACAAACAGATGTGTTTCAAAACTATCCAGACCACAAGTCTTTAGATAATGTATTAGATTCCGTGTATGATACTTACTATAAAGATTGGCCACAACGTATAATCATTGACCGTGGTCCTGTAACAACACCTGGTAATTTTCAATTGATGCAAAAACATTTTAAACGACCTTTTAAATGTATAGTGATACTTAGAGATTTAATGGATGTGCTAGCTAGTTATATGCAGTGGTACACAGAAAACCCTGATGCATTTCCTAATAGATTTGATTGTAAAAACGATGAAGAAAAATTAAGTATGATTATGAATAAAGATGGGGCTGTTGCAAAAGATTTAGAAGCTATAAAAAATTCATATAACCATAAAGATATTTGTCATTATGTAAAGTATGATGACATAGTCACAAATCCAGAACAAGAGTTTAGAAAAATATATGGGTTTCTGGGTGAACCTTATTTTAACCACAGATTCAATAATCTAGATCAAGTAAATGTAAATGGTTTATCTTATGATGACAAAATAGTTGGTAGTAATATGCATAAACTATTTGATGGACCTGTAAGAAAAGTATACAACCCTTATATTGAAAAAATTCCAGAAAGGATAAGACAGAAATATGGACACATCAGATTTTAGTTTTATATTTTTAGGTCAGTCGGTATTAAAATACCAAGTGCCTTTAGATGTATATAATACAATTAATCATATTTACGAAACAAAGTATCCTGAATTAAAACCTGCTAATAAACAATTAGTTGGTAAGATTGAAAAAGAACATAGCTTATTTTTTAATGGTGAAGATAGTTCTAAAATGACTAGACATAATCATTTACCAAATAATGTGTTACAGTGGTTTGAATCAAAGTTTAGACATTATTTAGAATGGAATAAAGTCAGACAATATGATTTACATTTTAATTCTGTGTGGGTTAATACTATGTTTGAACATGAATACAATCCAGTGCACGTGCACCAAGGATCATTATTTACAGGTCTATCCTCTGTTATGATTTTAAAATTACCTGAGTCTTATGGTGTAGAATATTCCGCAGCAGAGTCGCCGCAAAATGGTAAACTTCAAATACTAGGTTCAGCTAACGGACATTTTGCAAATGTAGATTATCAACCAAATATTAAAGAACGAGATTTTTATATCTTTCCATATGACATGAGACACTGCGTTTATCCATTTAATGGACCAGGATATAGAAGAACACTTGCTGCAAATATGGATGTGCAGTATGACCCAATTAGAAATAGAGGAGTAAGTTAATGTACGAAAACAGACACATCAAAGAACCTAAATGGAAGAGTTGGATAGTTCAAACTACCACACCATTATTCACACCTGATCAATGTAGACAGATCATAGAGTGTGGAAGAAAACAACCGCCACAACAAGCACAGGTTGGTATGGGTAAACCAGGAGGTGGAACGGATACAAAGAAAAGAGTAACCACAATATCTTGGATACCTTTTAATGAAATGGGACACATGTATCGTGACCTTAATAATTTTATACAAACAGCCAATGAAAATCATTTTGGTTTTGGTGACATACAGGTATCAGAAAATGCACAGTTTACAGAATATCCAGAAGGTGGATTCTATGATTGGCATATGGATTGTGATGTGAACATGGAACACGAACCACCGGTGCGAAAAATATCAATGACATTATTATTAAATGATCCATCAGAGTTTGAAGGTGGAGATTTAGAGTTGATGGCACCAGGTAAATTTGCAGAACTTAAACAAGGTCATGCAATTATATTTGCATCATTTTTAAATCACAGAGTTAATCCTGTAAGAAAAGGAATAAGACAATCTTTAGTTTGTTGGTTTGGAGGTAAACCGTTTAGATGATAACCCAAGGATTTTTCCCAACACTTATACATGCTGAAGATGTTAAACTAAATAATCAACAACTAGCTAATGACATTGTTGCTTGGTCTAAACAAGACGGAGGTGTTAAAAAAACAAATGTTAATGGTTGGCATAGTCAAACCAATATGCATGAAATGCCACAATTTAAACCTTTAGTAGATGAGTTATTTAAAATGCAACATGAAATATTTAAACAAGAATGGTTAGATAGACAACCAAGATTAGGTAATATGTGGGCTAATATAAATTATAAAGGTGGATATAATAAACCTCATATACATCCCAATAGTTTATTTAGTGGTGTGTATTATGTACAAGCTGAACCTAATTGTGGTAAAATAGTTTTATATGATCCAAGACCTGGTATACAATCTAATATGCCTGCAAGAATTAATGGACAACCTCCTGAACATTTATGGAGAGAAGTTCATTTAGATGCAAGAGTAAATAGAATAATTATGTTTCCTTCTTGGTTATGGCATTCAGTTGAACCTAATGAATCTAACAATATAAGAATATCAGTAAGTTTTAATTTTATACAAGATGGCTTTCAATAAATATCAAGTAATTAAAGGTGCAGTAAGCTATGAGTTAGCTAACTTTATATTTAACTATTTTCTTCTTAAACGAGATGCAGTTAAATTTATGTATGACAATAACATAACTTATGACAACGGTATGTTTGGTACATGGACTGATCAACAGATTCCAAATACATACTCACATTATGCGGATAATGTGATGGAAACTTTACTTGTTAAAGTATTACCAGTAATGCAAAAAGAAACCGGCTTAGAACTATGTCCTACTTATTCCTACGCTAGATTATATAAACACGGCGATGAATTAAAAAGACATAAAGATAGACCTAGTTGTGAGATATCTACTACTGTACATTTAGGTGGTGATCCTTGGCCTATTTTTATAGATGGCACAGGTGCTAATTCTGTTATAGATGAATACAAAAAAATACATAAACCCGACGCTCCAAAAGGCACAAAAGTCCTGCTTGAAGTAGGCGATATGCTGGTATATAGTGGATGTGAATTAGAGCATTGGAGAGAACCTTTTAAAGGAACTACTTGCGGACAAGTGTTTCTTCATTATAACCATGTAAATGGTCCTTTTGCTGAAAAAAACAGGTTCGACAGAAGGCCGATGTTAGGTGTTCCACCAATAAGGAATACATAAATGGAGTTATATGTTACAAAAATTAGGGTTCTTACCAGGGTTTAATAAACAAGTTACCTCTACAGGTGCTGAATCACAATGGACTGATGGAGAAAATGTTCGTTTTAGATATGGTACACCTGAAAAGATAGGTGGCTGGAATCAATTAGGACAAGATAAATTAACAGGTGCTACAAGAGGTTTGCATCATTTTGTTAATAAAGACTCTACAAAATTTTCAGCTATAGGAACTAACAGGATTTTATATGTTTATTCTGGTGGAGTATATTATGATATACACCCATTAGTTAATCCATCAGGCACAACTTTATCAAATTGTTTTACAACTACCAACGGATCAAATACAGTTACAATAACTTTTCCCTCACCACATACTTTTGTAGCAGGGGATATTATATTATTTAGCGATTTCTCAACTGCAACTAACTCTAATTATGCAGCAGCAGATTTTGATGACATAAAATATATGGTAACTAGTGTTCCAACAGACACGACTATTACTATTACAATGGATAATAATGAAACAGGATCAGGTGCTACTACATCTGGAAGTGTTAAATATTATCAATACTATCATGTAGGACCACCAGAACAACTTGGTGCGTTTGGTTGGGGTATTGCATTGTGGGGTGGTAATATATTAGGAGCATTAAAAAATACTTTAAACGGAGCCATTAGTGCTACGTCAGGCGGAAACAATGGTTCTGCTACAGAAATTACACTAACTGATGCAACAGGTTTTCCATCTACAGGTACAAACCATGTTACAATAGGAACAGAAGAAATATCATATACAGGTATTTCTGGAAATAAATTAACAGGCATAGGAAGAGGAGCTAGAGGATCAACAGCAACAACTCATTCTAATGGTGCAACAGTAACTAACTCATCTAGTTTTACCGGATGGGGTTCAGCTGCGGCCAACACCGACCAAGTTATTGATCCTGGTTTATGGTCATTAGATAATTTAGGAAGCACATTAATTGCATTGATACATAACGGTGAATGTTTTGAATGGGACGGTGATGCAAGTAGTGCAACATCAACAAGAGCAACTATTATATCAGGTGCACCAACAGCATCTAGAGATATGTTGGTGTCAACACCTGACCGTCACTTAGTATTTTTTGGAACAGAAACAACCATAGGTGATAAAACTACACAAGATGATATGTTTATACGTTTTTCTTCTCAAGAAAATATTAACGACTACGCACCTACTGCAGAAAATAGTGCTGGTACACAAAGACTGGCCGCCGGATCACGGATCATGGGTGCTAAACTTGGTAGAAATGCAATTTATGTTTGGACCGATACAGCATTATTTACTATGAGATTTGTTGGAACTCCGTTTACATTTGCTTTTGAACAGGTAGGTACTAACTGTGGATTAATAGGACAGAATGCAGCTGTTGAAGTTGACGGTGCTGCGTACTGGATGTCTGATAATGGTTTCTTTAGATACACTGGTAAACTAGAATCAATGGACTGTTTAGTTGAAGACTATGTTTATGACAATTTAAATACTACATCTAATCAAATGGTGTATGCAGGAATTAATAACTTGTTTGGTGAGGTTACATGGTTTTATCCAGAATCTGGATCAAATGTAAATACACAATCAGTCACTTATAGTTATTTAGATTCAACTGCTAAACGTCCTATATGGTTTGTAAATGCAAGTCCTTTGTTTATTAGAACTACGTGGCAAGACTCATCTGTTTTTGGTTTACCTCATGCAACTCAATACGATGCAGATACAGATACATCTTTTGATGTAACAGGAAACACAGAAGGAGTTTCATATTATTATGAACATGAAACAGGAGTTAATCAAGTAAGATTAGGTGTGACCACAGCCATACCAGCTAATATTACATCTGGAGATTACGATATTACACAAAAAGTTGTTAGAGGTGCACAAACTAGTTTAGGTGACCTTAGAGGTGATGGGGAAAATATTATGCGAGTAAGTAGAATAATACCTGACTTTATATCTCAACAAGGAAATTCTATTGTACAATTAGATTTAAGAAATTATCCTAATGACACAGCTGCTAGCTCATCATTAGGACCTTTTACTATAACATCAGGAACAACAAAAGTAGACACACGAGCTAGAGCTAGAGCTATAGCTCTTACAATATCTAATACAGCTGTTGATACTAGTTGGAAATTAGGCACTTTTAGGTTAGATATACATGCTGGAGGAAGACGATAATGATTGATAAAAGGTTAACGGAAGAAGAAAAGAAAAAAATTAAACCTGTAAATCAAGCAGGAGGACCAAACTATTTAGGTAAACAGGAAACTGTAACTGTCCCTAAAAAATGGTTATCAGATCCAGATCACGTTGTAGCAGAGCTTGCTTATATTACTCCAAGAGAACAAAAAATTTTATTAGATGCAAACATTTATGGATCATTAAAAGGAAAACCTAACACAGGTCCTGGTGGTATCATGTCATTACAAGGTGACCTTGGTGGTTATGATGCAAGTCCAAGTGGACCAAATTCCGGTGGTGGCGCTGGAGGAAAAGGTTCAGAAGCTAGAGATAAACAACGAGCTGCAGACATTATGACTGGTAAAATTAATGTGTCTTCGCCAACAGGTATAACACAAGGATATACAGGACCTACAGGAGTACAGACTGGAGGCATGGGAGATTTTGTTAGTGGTAAGTATGTAGGTGACCAAGGATTTTTTGGTAATCTTTTATCAGGTGCTAATAAATATGGATACAGAGATGTGTACAGATCAGGTCCAAACCAAGGACAAATGAAACCAGGATATTTTGGAAGATTTTTAGGAGGTTTAGGAAGTTTATTAACAGGTATACCTTTTGTAGGCGGTGCGATAGGAACAGCTTATGATTATGGTAAAGGTATTTTTGGTATGAATCCTAAAGATATGTCAGCGTTTAACAGA
>WLWF01003521.1_pt1 | contig 10183 bp, 8 predicted proteins | sample 6718331 | NCBI WGS metagenome assembly WLWF01 (sample SAMN12718692, study PRJNA515312) | sponge metagenome | isolation source: marine sponge | host: Mycale hentscheli | place: New Zealand: South Island, Marlborough, Capsize Point | collected 2003-05-01
TTGGATTGTAGGTGGTTAAATGGCACTAAAAGAAAAGTATGAGAAGTTTGCACAAGGTATGGTTATTCATAACAATGCTACAGAAGCAGCTAGGTTTGCAGGATATACAGCAAACTCTTCTCATGCATTAGCTAATACAGGATTTAGATTAAAGAACTTACCTGAGATACAAGATAGAATAAAAGAACTAGAAGAAAATCTTGAGACTAATGTAGATGTTATTACTGAGATAGAAAAACAATATGAGTATGCTAAAGTTAATGGGCATACTAATAGTGCTATTAAAGCTTTAGAATTATTATCTAAAATAAGGGGAGCAAAGAGTGATAAAGAAGTAGACACTTCTCCTGAAGGATTAGAACAAAATATAATTAATTCACTTAATATATTAGGTAAAAAGAAAGTAGAAAGTTTAGTTAATAGATGTAATTTTAATCAACAGATAGAACCAAATATAGAACAGCACCAACAGCACCAAGAAAAAATACAACAAGAACACCAAGAATAATATTTTCTATCATCTGTGCTTGTTTTCTTTTAGCTTCTTCTATTGCTTCCTTTTTTTTCTTTCTTATATTTACTTGTATTCTAATTACTTCATTCCAAGCATTAGGACCATAGGATAAGTTAACAAAATTACGTAATTCACTTTCCATTTGTTGTGCTTTTTTTAAAGCAGCAAAAGACTCTAATGCTTCTTCCTCAACAGAACCAAAAGACCTACCTTTTGCTTTATTATGACCTTCTTTAACCTCTTGAATAGCACCCATCCATCTACCAAGGTCTTTAGACATACCTTCAATTTCTTTACCAACTTTAAATCCTCTCTTAATAGCATTGTACGCAGTTGTTGCAGCAGCAATAGCAGATATGGGGTCCATTGCATCTCCTTATTTATAAGACCATATCCAAGGTCTTGGGCTTGTTACAGAACTCTTAGGCATAGTATCTAGATGTATAAATCTTTTCTCATGCACACCATTTTGTTTAACACCTATACCTGTAAAGCCTAGCTCTAATGCTAAACGTACTATCTCAAATGCTTTATGTCCAGAACAAACAACATCTACAGCACAACCTTTTAAGTGTGCAGACCTAGTGCTACCACCTATAGCTAAGTTATGTGATTCACTTCTATAACCAGAGCTAATAGACATAGGTTGTTTTAATTTATCTCTTAGCTCATCAAGCTTACTCATAAACTTTTCATCCATATGTACTTCACCTGTACCTTTACATCTTAATTCATCTTCTGAAAAGTATTTCCATCTTGTATGCATTACTTATGTCTCCTTATCATATCATCTATTTTACTTTCTAGTCTATCAAATCGTTGTAGTAATTGTTTTAAATCATCTTTAACATCTTCTTTAGAAGCATAGGTTACAGCTATGTTCTCTCTTGTCTCTGATAGCTCATCTTTAACTTTACTAATAGCAGCAGACGTAGAACGTATCCACCATAAAAAGCCACCTATTGCCATAGTTAATACTGCGTTCCATATCATATTCATATCTGCCATTGTTTACTCCTAAAATTTTTTGTCTTTATATTTAAACCATGTTTTATTTACTTTTTTATTAAAAGAACTATCATCTCCCAAACTTGCTTCAGGTAAACGAAGTATAGCTGTTTTTAATTTTTCATTTCCTTTTTCATTTAATAACCATTGACTTGCATCATAACTTCCAATTAATAATCTAGTTATTTTATCACCACTTATTTTAGGTGTATCTCCTTTTTCAATATTTGCATTTATGGCTTCTGCTATTTGTTTTTCTGTTAAACCTAATACTTTATATTTTTTTACTAAATTAAATAATTTTTTATCAGCTTGATAACTTTTTTCTATAGCACTTTCAAAGTCATCAAAAAATCTGTCTTCATCATAGTCTTTTTCACGTTGATACTTTGTAATAGTTTTAAAAAATTCTTTTCTTGCTTGTTGTTTTGCTGCATATAAAGGAGCTACTTTAAATTTAATACTATTATTTACATTAAACTCTTTTGTTTTTAATCCAATAATAGATAGTATATTATCTTTGGTTAAACCATCTCTTAAAATAGAACCAGGTTCAAACTTACTAGGTAAAGACATACCACTTCTAACACCTGTTGCATCTACTTTGCCTTTATTAATCCATTGTGTTCCATCATATTCCCACTCATTAACAACTGTATTTAATCTTGCTTGTGCTCTTTCTGATTCTTTAGCATTAGCAAAATTAATAAAATCATTACTAAAGCCTGATGAAAAAAGAGCATTTTTTCCAAATATTTTTTTAAGTAAATCTTCAGTTTCTCTTTGACCAGAACCTTCAGGAAAGACTACTGCTTTTACAGGGTCTATAATATTTAATATACTTTGTAATAAAACAGAAGGAGTAACATAAGGTTCTAAAAGTTCAAAAGCAGCATAAGCCATTATTTGATTAAATTCAGCATCACTTATATTTTCTTTATTTTTTAACCCACGATATATTCTTCTAATAGGACTTTTTAATACTTGCCATACATCTAATCTAGAAGGTTCTTTATAAGTATAAATTAATTCTTCTGCTGATAAACCTTTTTTAGTTTTTCTTTTTCTATATTTAACAGGTGCTACAAATACTTTTCCACTTGCTGTATAAAAATCACTTATTTCATTTAAAGCATCTACCTGATTTTGATTTATGTTATTTGAATTTGCAGATGTATTTGTTAAAGCATCTACTCCTATAGCTAAAGCCATAACTCCTCCCATACTTTTTAAACCTTCTCTACTTAATGATTTTTTAGCTTTACTATTTTTTAAATCATAACCTGTTTTAACTAACATATCATCAGCATCTTTAAATCCTGCCATTCTAGCAATATCATTAATAGATTTTCCTGATGTATCTCTATATATTCTTTTAAAAGTTTCTTTAACTGTTCTTAATACTTCTGAGTTCCACGAAACAAAAGAACCAAGTGGTACTGACCTTGCCCATTGTCTTATACCTTTAGGAACCATATACCAATTAGGCATACCTTTACGAACACGTTGAGCAACAAACTCATCCATAACGTCTTCTAATGATTTGTTATTAGCTATAGGCATTTCTTTTAAATAAGGTTCTATATTTCTAGAAGCTCTTTTTCTTAACCCATCATATACACCTAACCTCCATAAAGCATCAGAAAATTCGTATACTCCACCTATAATATCAAATGTTTTTTTAATAGGAAAAAATATTTTTTTAACAATACTTGCATCATTTACTTTATTACCTATTGCAGATGATGTTTCTTTTAAATATTCTTTAAATTGTTGTGCTCTAACACCTGTATTAATTAAACCTAATCGTTTATGTTTATCTAACCATTTTAAATAATCTTTATTTAGTCCTAAAGCAGAAGTATTCTTTATTAAATTTTTTGCATTGCTTAACAAACGTGGATTTAAAGTACCAAAAGAAATAACAAAACCACCATTACCTATATTATTTATAGCTTGTGTAACAGGAGATATTACTGCTAATAAATATTCAGTAAAACCTTTAAAGCCTGATACAACACCATTCCAAACTCCTCCTACACCTCCTCCAGGTCTTGCATTTTCTAATCCTTTAGATAATCCATTAGCAAAAGCATCATCTGCAAAAATTCCTTCTAAAGGATTACGTATTCCTTTAGGCATTTCTAAACCACCTACTTGTTCTATAGAACCTAAATTTTTTAATGAAGTGTCTACATTTTTATAAGCATTTTTTTCTACTAAATTATCCATTTCTTCTATAAAATCTTCATCTATATCAGTAACATCATCTCCTATTTTACCAGGAACTGTAACTTGTTTTACTCCTTGTTTTTTTACTTTAGGGTCTAGTGGAATTTTTGTTCCTTCTACTAAATAACCTTTAGCTAATCCATCTTCTTTTAAAGTATTTAAAAATTTTGTTTGTGCAACTATTTCTCCTAAATTTTCCATAGTTCTTAAATAACGAGTTACAGGATTTACTTCTTCTATACGAAACTTTTTTAATTCTTCAGATTGTAATACTCTTCGTTGTACACCTGGTTTTCCTGTTTTATATGTAGGAGTATCTGATAATATATTTAAAATAGTTTTACTATCATCACCAAAAGATTTAATATATTCTCTAGCTATAGGTGCTAAATCTTCAGGTTTAGTATAAGGTGTAGCTTTCATTAAAAATTTTTGAAATCTTTCAACTGTATTAATTTCATCAGCATATTCTTTTAATACTTTTGAGTTAACAATCTTTCCTTTTTGTATAGCTTCTACTATCCCTATAGCTTCATTTAATTTTTTATTAACTTCAGGGTCATTAAAAACTTTATAACTTCTTTGTAAATAAAATTTATTATTTTTACCAAACTTAGCACTTAATTTATCTCCTAATATTCCAGAGTTTATTAAATAATTAGAGTTATCATCTGCATGTCTTCTCATTTTTTTTATAGCTTCTCTTGTCTTAGGTTTAAAAGAACTTAATAATTGTTCTTGTTGTTTTCTAAAAAAACTTCTTGTTAAATCATCACCTAATTTTTCTGCTAATTGTTTTACTTGTTTATTAATAACTTGTTTATTAAAAGGTCTTTTACCTGCTTTTACTCTATCTGCATTTTCTGCTTCTATTATTCTTTTAGCTTGAGGTGTTACTTTTTTAATGTTATTATTTTTAAGTGTTACAAATTCATCTATATCATCATCTAAAACTAAAGTTCTATTTATTTTTTCTCCTAAATCATCAGGTAAATCATCAAAAGTTTTAGCATTATATTCTTCTTCAAGTGCTTTATTAAAATTTTTTATATTAACAACAGCTTCTTTTTTAAAATATTGTGGTTCACCTTTTCTAGCTATATATAAATCATAAGCATCATCAGTTAAACCTCTATTAGAAAACAAATATTCTTTAAATTTTTTAAATGAAAATTTTTTAGTAGGAACATCATAAACTTCTTTTTTAACTGTTTGTTCTCCAACTTCTTCAATAGGTTTTGTTAAGTTTATTTCTTGAATATATTCTCCATTAGCATCTTCAATAACTGTATTAGAATTAACTTGTTCATTTTGAGCATTGTTAGCCAACGTATCTTCTCCATCTGCTTTCTTAGCAGAAACAGGAGAAGTAACACCATCTTCTATTGCTTTTTCTTTTTTAAATTTTTTTGCTCCACTTTTAAAAAGACCTATTAAAGCTGCAAGGGGTATATCAACAGCACCTGCAGTAACTAACTCTTGAGCAAATGTATTAAGGTATTGTAAAGCTACAGGGTCTTCAGGGTCTACAGCTATCATATTAAAATAAGGTATAGCAGGAGCAAATGTTTCAGGAAAAGCTTTTGATAAACCATCTAAAGTAGCTTCTTCAGGACTAAAAGCTAATGTTAAAGCAACAGAATCTTTTAATATATCTTTACCTACTTTTTTAACTGAATCTTTTGTAAATAAACGAGGAGCTTTTTGAATAATATTATCAACACTTTTAGCAACTTTTTTTACATCCTTAATAGCTTCTTTTGGTTTTCCTAATGCTTTACGAAAACCTAATATAGCCAGAGCACCTTGTGTTATATCCTCTCCTATTTCTCCTATAAGTTGTGATTTACCTGTACCATAATAAGGGTCTGTAAATCCTTGTGTATAATCTTTAACAGATTCAGGAATTACATCTCCTGCTTTATTAGATATTTTTTTAACAGTATCTGTTATAAAGTTAGGAGCAACAGATGCACCTTTACGTACTAATTCACTACCTAAATCTACAGCACCTTTTACTACAACTTTACCTAAAGCTTCTGGTACACTAACCTCTTTAGGGTCTTTACCTTCTGCTACTAATTTTTTATATTCTTTATTTGCTTGTATATAGTCTTCTACTTCATATCCATTATCATTTATAAAAGACATAATATCTTCATCTGTTTTAAAAATATTATCATCCATACCTTTTTGTATAGTATCTTTAATATCTATAAATGATTGAGAGGTAGGACTAAGAGAAGTTTTTAATTCTGACATATTTATTTATTATTTTAAATCAAGGCTAATTTTATTTTCTTTATCATTTCCACCAGGTTTTCCTTCAGGAGCATCATCTTCATTATTATCTTTATCTTTTTTTAAATCTGGATTTTCTTTAAGTATTTTTTGTACAACTTTTCTAATAATTATATCTTGAGTTTCTTTATATGTAGTTCCTACATTTGAATAATCTTCTAAAGTTTTTCCTTTAGGTAAGTTAAAATCTTTTTCTGTATTAAATGTATAATTTTTTCCATCAACATTAATAGTAATATCACCTGATTTATTTTTTGCTTTTGTTATTACACTTTGAGCAGCATTTCCTATAACTGAAACAGTATTTGCATATGTTGCAGTATCATAACTAATGTTTCCTGTTTGATTATCTACATCATATTTTATTCCTGAAGCATCTAAAAGAATTTCTTTTTTAGCTTTTGTACTTAAAGGTTCTTTTTCTGTACGAGTTTTTTGTGCTGATAATCTTGCAGCTTGTGCTGTGCTCATTTTATTAATTTGGTCTGTAATAGCTTTAACTGCTTCCATATCACCTTTAGATTGAGCATCTATTAAATTCATTCTTAATTGATTAATATCAGTAGTAGCTTTTACTCTTTTAGCTTTCTCTTCATCTTCTAACTTTTTATAACTTGTAGCTGTTTTACCTATGCCTGTTAAAATTTTTCCTACACCTGAACCTGCTCCAGTAACATCCTCATCAAAAGCAGCACCTAATATAGCATTATATAAATTTTGTTCTCTAGTAAAAGCAGGGTCTGAAGTTCCTTTTTGTAATGCTGCTATCTGTGTTTCTGTTAAATCACCCATTTGACGTAAACCTTTTTGTCTAGCTTCTGCAGCTTGTCTAGTAGCTAAAAGACCTGCTTTTTCTAAAGCAGCTAAATTTATAGGAGTATATTCATCTTTTGCTAAATTTTCTATAGATGGAAGACCTATAGGTTGATAGTTAGGAGGAGTTCCTATTTGACCTGGTACAGCTCTCTTAACTAATCCTGCAATACCACCACCAGTTTTAGCTGTTGCAGACTGACCAAAAACAGGTTTACCAGTAAAAGTTCCATATAAACTACCTACACCTGCTAAACCACCTATAAGCTGTTGACCTAAACTAGGACCTGGAGCAGGAGGTTGTGCAAATTGTGTTGTAGTTAATGGAGCACCTGTTACTACTGCTTGATACTTTTGCATAGCTTCATATGGTTCTTGTTTCTCCTGTAAAAATTGTCTATATGCTTCATCTAATGCAGTTTGTGATTGTTGTTGTTTTTGTTCACCTACAGTTTGTTGAGCACCTAGTTCTGCTAGACCTGTCTTTAATGCAGTAGGAGCTATATTAGCTAACTGTGTAGCACCTTGACCCATACGTGTTCTTTCAGCTTCTAATGCTGCTCTAGCATCTTGAAATGCTGCAGCACTACCTCTAGTTTGTATATCAGCTAATCCTCTTTGTTGGTCTGCTAATGCTTGTGCTTCTAATAATGTACCTCTGGTACCACCAAACGAACCTTGAGCTACTTGTGCTGCTCTTAGTTTAGGTAATACATTTTGTTCAAAAGCTTTTTGTGATTCTCTTTTTTCTATATCAGTTACAGCTTGTTGATAAGGAGACATAGCTTCTTGTAATTGTGCACCTGTAATTTGAGCTGAAGCATCTCTAGTTAATTGTTCTGCTTCTGCAAACTTAGGAGCTACTTGTCCTTGTAGTCCTGCTATACCTGTAAAGGTTGCTTCTTGCTCTGGAGTAAACTGAGCCATTGTTGGACCTTCATATGGCTTGTAACCTTCTTCAACTCTTTTATTATATAATGCCTGTGCCTTACCTAATATATCTGTATAATAAGGTTTTAACTCTGAAGGTATTTCAGATGTTGTTATTGGTTGTGCACCTACTGCAGGTTGTTGTTGAGATGAACCAAATAATGAAGATAATATTGCCATTCTATACTCCTTGTGTCATTGGTTTTAATGCAGCTAAACCATCTATCTCATTAGGTTGCTGTGTATTACCATATGCTTTTTTTCTAATTTGTTTAATTGTTTTATCCATAACTCTTGCACCTTCTGCAGGATTACCATCACCTAATGCTGCCATTGTATAACTATCTACTACATACTCACTAGGACTTACTGCTAATGTTCCTACTTGTTCTGGTCCTTCTTTAATAGGCATATAAACATTATCATCCATACCACCACCTTGACCTGGAACCATACCACTAAATTCTCCACCTTGTGCTAATTCTATTAATCCACCTTGTGCTTTTGGAGCATAATCAGCTATTGGTAAACCTAATGTTTTTAATGCAAATTCTAAATCTCTTCTTTTTGTTCCTTCTAAACCATATTTAGATATAACATCTTCTACAGTATCATTTCTTTTAGAAATTGTATATTCATCTAAGATTGTTTTAGCTTCTATTTTATTTGCTTCATTAGATGCAGATGTTATTTCTTTATTAATAATACCTCCTTCTTCTAATTCTATTAATCCACCTTGTGCTGCTACTGCTGTTGGTGCAAAAGTAGTTTGAGGTGCAAATTGCATACGACCACCACCTAATGCTCTAGATAATATGTCTGCTGCTGTTAAATTAGTAATAACACCACTTGAATCTCTTATAACTCTTTGTGTACCAAATCCACTAGGATAAGATACTGAATAACCTGCTTGTGCTAACTGTTGGTCTTCTAATGCTTGTTGTTGTGTATTATCCATTTCTACTGCTGATGCTCCTATATCTGCAGTTGCTACATCTTTAAGTAAATTAAGTCCACCTGCTTTATCAAATGTATATCTATCTTTAATTCCACTTACTACTGCATTTTTAGCTAATTTTATTTTATCTAAAGTTGTTGCTTCTGGTATTCCTAAAGCTAATCTAGTTGTATCTGATACAGGACTAGTAGTTAAATCTGAAGTTAACTGACTTAATTTAGCTTGATTTGCACCACCTGTATATCCTATTGAGCTACCTTCAGAAGGACCTACAAAACTAGAAGAAACAGGATTAGCTTCTTGTAATCTAGCTAACTCTGCTGCAGAAGGGTCTGTAACTATATTAGTTGAACTTATAGCTTGAGTTTTATCTATAGGTTGTCCTGTATTAAAAGTATTACCTGCCATTTTATTACTTATACCTCTTCCAATACCTGCAGTAGCTCCAGTTATTAAGGCAGCTTTTGCAGCATCTCCAAACTTTCTACCTGCTAATAAATTACCTGCAAGAGAACCAAGACCTGTTGTAGCACCAAATTGTAATGCTGTCATAGAACTTGCAGCAGGTAAACCAAATGCACCTATACTACCTAAAGCATATGGAGCAGCTATAGCTAATGCAATAGGTGCTATTGTTTTAAATGCTTTTGACTTTGCAATCTTACGTATTGGTTTTGTTATATTACTTGCAGCTCTTCTTAATCCTTTTAAGAAAGCTTCAGGCATACCTGTTTCTGGATTAATAGTAATAGTAAGCATAGAAGCTAAACCTTGTAATTCATCAGGTCTAACATGTAATAATAATTTATCTCCACCTCTACCATAACTAGCTACTTGTTGTGCTAAAGCTTGAGCTTCAGGATTAGGTTGTCTTGGGTCTTGTTGTTCTACCTGTTCCATTAACATAGCTTCTTCAGGTTCCATGTTTTGTTTTTCCATTACAGCTTCTTCCATCATACCACCTTCTTGCATAGGCACAGTTACTTGAGGTAATCTATTTAAACCTCCTGTTGGTTGTCGTTGTCCTTGCATATATCTCATTGCATTAAGGGTATCATTATAATCTGTACTGTTTAAGTTATCTCCAAAGTTTTGAAAGTCCTGAACAGTTGCAGACTGTGGAAGGGCATTAGGGTTTATCATTCGTTATTCCTTTTGGGTTCATATAGTTAGATTGTGGTTTTGTATTGTCTGCTATAAAGTTACTACTATTATACACTATTTTTTTAGAGTTAGCTATAGGTTCTACCTTTTGTTGTAAAGAAAAATAGTTAGGTAACACAGCTTTACCTGTATTTAAATTATCTAAAAAGGTACTACCATAAACATAATCAAAGTATTTTTTATCAGTCATTAATTATCTCTAGTATTTTTTCTCTTTGTTTTAAAATTTCTTTTTGTTGTAGTATAATTTGTTCTCTTTGTTT
>WLWF01003525.1_pt1 | contig 10177 bp, 8 predicted proteins | sample 6718331 | NCBI WGS metagenome assembly WLWF01 (sample SAMN12718692, study PRJNA515312) | sponge metagenome | isolation source: marine sponge | host: Mycale hentscheli | place: New Zealand: South Island, Marlborough, Capsize Point | collected 2003-05-01
GCTTCGATTTCTTCGTCGACACTACGAATCTGCGCCCAGACTGCCTCGAGATCCAACCCACTATGGATGCACTGAATTCGAAGATGATCTTCCTCATTAATCATAAGACTGACCTGTTCCGCAGGATCAATTGCCACACCACGAGCTCCTGTGGCATCTGCATGCTCCCTGCTGATCAGTTGCCGCTCGACAAGAAATTGACGATCAAGATCTTCAAGACCACCTAGATTCGTATATTCCAGACGTGACCCGACTGACGTTTTCTTCAGATGTGAACGAAGAAAAACCTCAATTTCACTACGCTCTGTTTCTGAGGCCCGACTGACGAAAGGATAGTGCGCAAGATTCCGTGCAAGTCGAACCCGACTACTCATAACAATATCTGACTCAGGACCAGTGCCCTTGAGCCATTCACCAACAGATGTTTTTAGAACTTCAAATTTCATGGGCTTACTATATCAGTATTCCTTTTTCAAAATCTAAACGTAGCCGGAATGCGTGCGTAGCACGTGACATTATCTGTGGAAAAACGAAAAAAGTCAGCTATTTGAATCTTCGGCATGCCACTTGTGAAGAGTCTTCTGGATATCATCTCGCAGCTTTCCAGCCCTCTCATAGTCTTCACCTTCCACCGCATCACGAATTTCTTTTCTCATCCCTATCACACGTGTGAGTTCTTCTGTTGATTCTGGCAAAGCCACTTCTCCCCCAACTGATTTCTCACGATGTGGTCGACAGCCATGGTGCTGCACTTCCCCATGAATATTAGCAATCAGTGGTTCGAGCTCATTTTCAAACTGCACGTAATCGTGAGGACACCCTAGTCTTCCTTGGTTCCGAAACTCGAAAAATGTAATGCCACACATATCACATACCCGTTGGTCAATCTCAGAAAGTTCTTTTGCTGTTTGCCCAACACCAAGAGGCCCGCCTGCGGTATCAGAGTCTTCCTGCTGAGAATCAGCCTCAGCTTGGTTGAGATATACCCGCGCATGATCTTCACAAAGGTGTAGTTCTCGAACATCACCGGTCTCAAGTTCTGTAATGTGAAACATCGCCTGTTTATCGCATTGCTGACACTGCATGATGTTGCCCCTTCGAACCCTTCCTACAAACCGGAAACGATATCAGAGAGTTTTCTCATTCGATACCGCAACCCTTTCCTACTCCTTGCTAATGGTACCTGTACTCGGTGTAAAGCACACTAACACTCTAAAACTTATGCTTTCGCACAGAAGCCAACAACTCGTATAAACTGCGAAAAGTATCACTATTCCAACCTAAAAATTCGTTGCAAAAACACAGTGGAGCAGGAATCACTCCACCATCCAATCCTCCAGCGAGACGACCTTGAGAAGCAATATGAGCAGTCCTTCGCAAGTAAGGAACAGACTGCAATCATAAAAACACCAACATAAAACAGGTGTTTCAGTATACAAAACACGCTCACCATCAAAGTAGGCTCTCGAGGAGATCAATACGACCAGATGAAGCAATCTTGCTCCCCATTGACTCCAGCTAAGCCATAGTCCCAAATAGGGCCAAAGACCGTACTAAAAATTTGTGGAAATAAATTAGCCGCTGTCCCCCATGAACCATTTCCCGAACTTCAAGCATTTCTCGGAGTTAGCACAACGAGAAACTCTTATTCCGGTCTGTCGACGCATTTTTGCCGACGCCCTAACCCCCCTATCGGCTTTTGCTCGAATCGATACTGGATCAGACGGATGCCTCTTTGAAAGCGTTATCGGGGGGGAAAAAGTGGGGCGGTACAGTTTCCTCGGATCCGAACCATTCCTGCAATTTGAGGCCCATGGGTCAAACATAACAATTCGACGAAAAGGGCTACCTGATGAGAACCTACAGGTCGAAGATCCATTAGCCGAACTCGAGAGGCAAATGGATCAGTTCAGGCCAGCCCGTCTCGATGAACTGCCACCATTTACAAGTGGAGCAATTGGATATGCGGCGTACGATGCAATTCGATATGCAGAGAATCTTCCACATACACCTCCGGATGACCTTGGGTTACCTGACATTTATTTTGCACTTTACGATCAACTTGTTGTCTTTGATCATGTTTCAAAATCTATTGACGTCGTCGCCTTGGCAAAAATCGTTGAGAAATCACCCGAAGCCATTGAATTAGCTTATGAATCTGCAAAGACGTGCGTGAATCAAACTATCGAAAAGCTCAGGCAGGATTGTGGCTGGCCACCTCTTCATGACATAAGCTCGATCAACAGCCCAAGTCAACTGACTCAGGAGACCATCACTGCGAACCGAAGTCGTGACGACTATTTACAGGCTGTCGAGAAGGCGGTCGACTACATTCATGCTGGTGACATCTTTCAGGTAGTACTAAGCCGTCGGCTCTCAATACCATTTGATGTTTCACCACTTGAACTCTATCGAACACTTCGTGTGGTGAATCCGAGTCCGTTCATGTTCTGCCTCCGCACACCATCGGCAACACTCGTTGGGAGTTCACCCGAAATTATGGTTCGTGTTATGGACAGAAAAGTCACAGTAAGGCCTCTCGCAGGCACTCGGCCGCGTGGAGCAACACCTGAAGAGGATACTGAACTTGCTGATGGGCTGCTAGCAGATCCAAAAGAACGTGCCGAGCATGTCATGCTCATTGACCTCGGCCGAAATGATATTGGACGAGTCTCAGAAATTGGCTCTGTCGAACTCAGTGACATCATGACCATTGAGCGGTACAGCCACGTCATGCATATAACGAGCAACGTCAATGGAAAACTGTTACCTGGGGCCACTGCCTTTGACGCACTGCGGGCGTGCTTGCCCGCTGGCACCGTATCTGGAGCACCGAAGATACGTGCAATGGAAATCATTGATGAACTCGAGCCGAACAAGCGAGGCCCCTACGCTGGAGCTGTTGGCTATATTGATTTTTGCGGCTCCATGGACACCTGCATCGCTCTCCGCACGATCGTCATCACCCAGGGTAATGCACATGTTCAATCGGGCGCCGGAATTGTTGCAGACAGTCAACCTGAGAAAGAATTTGAAGAGACCTTGAACAAAGCCAAAGGGCTCATCGTAGCAATCGAGATGACAATTCAACGGCTCAAAGACAATGGCGTCCCAAATACTGAGAAACAATGATTTCGCTTGAACAAGTTACTGTCCAGCGACAGGGTGTCATTGCATTAGATCAAGTCACTCACACAATTCACCCAGGGCAATCTGTTGCTGTTATCGGACCCACTGGGTCAGGTAAAACTACGCTCCTTGAAACTATTGCCGGGCTTCTCCCCATTCAGTCTGGCAACGTATCTTTTACTGACTCCTCATCAACGATGGGCTCACCGCTCACTCAACAACTCATTGGCTTCGTGCCCAACGGCGGCACAACATGGCCGATGATACGAGCAGATGAATGCCTCGAGTTATTCGCAATGAACTCTGGGCTCCGTGGCAAACAAATGGATGATGCAGTCAATCGTGCTTTGGAAGAAGTTTCTCTGGGTAATTTGCGAGGACACCGTATCGACACTCTTTCTTCGGGCCAAAGCAAGCGATTGCTGATTGCTCGTGCATTACTTTGCGAACCGCATATTTTACTACTAGACAACCCGTACGCTGGCCTCGATCCCGTTGGTTGTCAGATCATTGACCAAATGACAACCAATGCACAACTCACAGGCCGTATCATTCTTGCTGCTTTCAACGATGCAAATGTTCCCAACAACTTCACTGACCTACTTGTTTTAAATGACGGACAGAAAGTCACTGCTGACCATTTTCAGCCAAACTTATTTACTGACGTGGATAAATGGAGAATCTGCCTTAAATGCCCATCCTCTGCAGCACAAGCGGCCAAGATTATCCGCCACCTCACTCTTTCTAGCACAGTAGTCGATGACGATTTCTTAACCTGCTATTTGCCTACCAACCGTGGTCCAATTGAAGAAGCAGTAGCCGTACTTGTAAAAGCAGGCTGTCCCCTTGAATCCTGTACGTATGAACCACCATGGCCTGCTCAGGTCTTACATTCGCTTACACAGGGCTGACACTATCAGGCATGTGAGGTCAGTTGAGGCGGCATGCCTCAACGAGCTCCCGAACAAAATTACCGGCCGCATCAGCCATGGACGTTCCACTTTTAGCCCTTTCGATACAGCGGACAACTGCAGAGCCAACAATTACACCATCAGCAACTGCAGCAACTTCTCTTGCCTGTTCAGCAGTTGATATCCCGAACCCTACCAATATCGGCACATCAGACTCTTCACGTAACCATTGAATACGTTCGACAAGATTTTCTGGTAACGCAGTACGCTCTCCTGTTACTCCCGCAACTGATACACAATAAAGAAATCCTGTAGACCGTCTGGCTATCTCTCGAGCACGCTCTGGCGGCGTTGTAGGGGTCACAAGCCGGACAAGGGCAAGGCCAGCCAGCCGGCACTGGGTGTCCAGTTCGTCCGACTCTTCTAGAGGCAAGTCAGGGACAACGAACCCCGCCAAACCACTTTCCTGACCACGCTTCACGAATGTCTTGATACCATTGCGATATATAAGTGAATAACTAGCCATCGCCAGCAAGGGCATCGAGTGTGACTTCGAAAACGCGGACACGATATCAAACATTTTTGTAAGTGTCATACCGGCGTGCAGTGCGCGGGTGTACGAGGCCTGAATCACCGGCCCATCAGCAATCGGGTCACTGTAAGGAACACCAAGTTCACAACACGTTGCTCCTGCTGTACAAATCGAATCTAAGATAGCAGTTGTCGATTTGCCATCTGGGTCACCGGCAGTAACAAAGGGTGAAACAGCACGCCGCGACTCAGCCTTGCACTGAGCAAACGCGTCTCCAAGCAGTTCAATTCCTGTTTTTCTCTTACCGTCTTTAGCAGCCATTTACTATCTACCTCTTGCCATGAAAAATCATTTACAACAGGAATGATATCAAATCTAGGCATTTGCCTGATCACTCGTACCCACGCAGCCGTGCTATCTCAGCAGCATCCTTATCGCCACGACCTGACATGCACACGACCACGATTTCCTCCGGACGCATTTTGGAAGCAGCATCAACGGCCCATGCGAGGGCGTGCGAGGTTTCAAGCGCGGGAAGAACACCCTCCTGCTGCGCCACCATATCGAAGGCATCGAGTGCTGCGGCATCGGTTACACTGGTGTAGTCGACACGCCCAGAATCACGCCAGAAACTGTGTTCAGGACCAACACCTGGATAATCCAGACCTGCAGACACTGAATGAACATCAGCGGTCTGGCCATCAGCATCCTGCAAGACGTAACTCAGACTGCCGTGCAGAATGCCTGGTGTCCCGTAGGTCAGAGGAGCAGCATGCTCACCATCACCACTCGAGCGGCCTCCTGCTTCAACGCCAACAAGACGAACATCCGGACAATCCACAAAGGGATAGAACATGCCAGCTGCATTACTGCCGCCACCGACACACGCCACAACAGTATCAGGGAGCCTACCAAAGAGGCTATTACAGCAATCTATCGTCTCGCGCCCAATCACTGATTGAAAATCTCGAACAATACGCGGAAATGGATGGGGCCCCACCACCGAACCAATGATGTAATGCGTCGTCTCAACAGATGCCATCCAGTCTCGCATTGCTTCATTAATCGCATCTCGTAACGTGCGAGAACCACTCTCTACAGGGCGGACCTCCGCACCCATTAATTTCATTGTTCGAACATTCGGAGACTGGCGACGAACATCCTCTGATCCCATGTAAACAACGCATTCAAGTCCAAATCGTGCACATGCCGTTGCAGTTGCCACACCATGCTGGCCTGCTCCCGTCTCAGCAATAATACGTCGCTTGCCCATGCGAATCGCAAGGAGTGCTTGACCCAGCGTATTATTAATTTTGTGAGCCCCTGTATGGCTAAGATCTTCTCTCTTGAAGTAAATCTGAGCCCCACCTGCTTTTTCAGTGAGCCTTCGGGCAAAAAGCAATGGAGTAGGCCGTCCAACAAAGGCTGCAAATAATCCTTCGAGTTCACTGATAAACTCTGGGTCTGCGATAGCTTCGTCATACGCTCTCTCCAATTGATCGAGTGCTGCTGAAAGTGTCTCAGGAACGTACCGACCACCAAAACAACCGAAACGACCAAGGTCATCAGGTACAGCAGAGAGTTTTTGGTCAACCGTCTCAGCAGGAACACTTGGCATTCAAAACTCCAAACATTTAATCACGGCCTTCTGAGCCATGCGTTCTATTATTTACAAAGCTTCAACACAATTAGACGCTTACTGGATTGTAGCCTCCTTTTATAAATTTTGACCTAGTGAATATCTCCTTTCCCTCGTATCTCGCGTGAACGATGCCAGAACTCCCAGAAGTTGAAACGATGTGCCGTGGAATTGCCTGTTTCCGTGGAGAAATTATTGAAAACACTCACTTTCCTCGGCACACACGCAGGCCATCTCCAATCCAACCACGGCCGAAAATAATGGCAGCAAAACTCCAGCGTGCTCGCATTATGGACGTCACGCGTCTTGGTAAGCGGGTCGTTCTCCGTGTACGACAAAATGAACATCACATAGATTCATTCTTGGTTTTTGAGCCTCGAATGACCGGGTTACTTCTACGAGTTTCGCCTCCGACTCACCAGCACGTGCGACTCATCGTTACAACAGGGCAAAAACAGCCTCTCATTTTTTGGGACCGACGTGGATTAGGAACGATCACTCTGTTTAACAAAACAACGTTCGAATCTCGATTTGGTAGCCATACAATAGGTCCTGATGCCCTTACAATCACTGGACTTTCCTTATATTCAAAACTTCGTTCCTCAAGGCGTCATGTAAAAGTTGCCCTCCTTGATCAAAAACTTCTAGCCGGTGTGGGTAACATCTACGCCTCAGAAATTCTTTATGAGGCCAGGGTTGACCCTCGAACGAGGTGCCACCGATTGCCCCGAACCGCCTGTGATCGTCTAGCCGCTGCATGTTCCCGCATACTCCACCATGCAATCAAAATGGAAGGATCCTCTATCGGTGATGAAACTTACAGAACACCCGACAATCGCCCTGGAAGATACCAGCGATTGCACAAAGTGTATGGACGCTCCAAAAATGCGTGTTCGCGATGTGAGACCACAATCCAACGTGTCGTTCAGTCGCAACGATCAACTTTCTTTTGCCCCGCGTGCCAACACCGTTACTGATTCATGATTCCTGCTATTATTAAGTGGCGACTTGCCTATGGTACGCTCTGGAAATTATCGGAATCAAAACATATTCATAGTCCACCCGTTCAATCACCTCGAGCAGAGTAAACTATCAACGGAAGCAAAAAGGAGCCTCTACAATGCCCTCAAATCCAGCAGACAAATCGACCTCACGTAGAAAGTTTCTTACAAACGCCTCTGCAGCAATCAGTTTGACCTCGCTACTCCGTGGTTCTGATTGGTCCAATGCCTACGCCACGGAGCCGACACAATCTTCAACAGCTGAAACTCTTGCTGGAGAGCTTCACTCCTCACTAACACCAACTCAGCGAACGCAGGTCTGCTTTCCATGGGATTACAAGCATCCAAAATACGGACTGCTTCGTACCAGAGTCGCAAACAATTGGCAGGCAAGCAAACCAGAGATTGCGAGTGACTTTTTTACACCAGCTCAACAGGGAATGATCCGGAAAATATTTGACGGCCTCATTACGCCAGAATGGCAACCTCGTTTTGATAAACAGCTAGAAGATGACTGCGGTGGTTTCGGGTATTCGCAAAGCGTGTCACTTCTTGGCGAGCCAGGGAGTGGTACGTTTCAGTTTTTATTAACTGGCCGGCACATGACTTTGAGGTGTGACGGTGACTCTGCTGATCATGTTGCCTTCGGTGGACCTATTTTCTATGGCCATGATACCGGTAGCTTTACTGAAGAACCCACTCATCCAGGCAATGTTTTTTGGCCGCAAGCAGTCGCTGCGAACAAGGTGTACGCAATGCTTGATAGGCACCAGCAGGCCCAATCACTTGCTCCGCGGTCACCGAAAGAAAACGCCATTGGCTTTCACGGAAAAGCTGAGCGACCAGGGCTATCAGTCACAGACCTTACTAAAGAACAAAAAGATGAGCTGGGGAAGGTCCTCAAACTTCTTCTGGAACCATTTCGACCAAGTGATCAGGCTGAAGTCGACCAATGCCTTGCCTCACAGGGCGGAATTGATGCATGCCGCCTGGTTTTTTACCAACAGAAAGACCTTGGCAATGATGGCGTGTGGGATAACTGGCGTCTCGAAGGACCGTCATTTGTCTGGCATTTCCGAGGAGCGCCACACGTTCATGTCTGGGTAAACATAGCTGACAGCCCACAGGTCCCAACGAATGCATGACTGTTGTATTGTTGGAGGCGGTGTCATAGGCCTCTCGATAGCCTGGGAGCTCGCTCGACGCGGCAGAACTGTATCTGTAGTCAGTTGTGATGCCCTCCGGCATGGTGCCAGTTGGGCGGCAGCTGGCATTTTCCCGGCCCAACCACAAGACACGCTTACAAAACTCCGGGGAACACCCATTGAACGATTGACTCAGTACAGCGATCGACTCCATCGACAATGGGCGGAATCACTATTGGAAGAAACCGGCATTAACAATGGTTTTCATCGCTGCGGCAGCCTTGCCATAGCGATAACAGAAGAAACAAACTCTGATATTCTCACCAGCGTTGAAAAGTGGAAACGCTTGCAAGTTAAGCATGAACCTATTTCTTTGAAGGACCTAAGGCAACTTGAACCTGCGCTCAACAGCGGCTTTATGGCTGACCACCTAAGAAGCGCATACTATCTTCCGAACGAGACACAAGTCCGTCCCCCACGGCACCTAAAAGCCTTGCGAGAAGCGTGTTTGAGACGCGGAGTGGAAATAGTAGATGACGTACGAGTACAAAACTTTACTTTTGACTCAGGCCGGATCGTCACAATGAACATTGAGGGCCGAAACGTAGCACGATGTTCAATTCATGCGGCCCAATTCTGCATTGCGGCGGGTGCATGGTCAGAGGATTTACTTCAGAAGCTTAATCTCAACGTGCCAACAAGACCATGGAGAGGCCAGATTTTGCTACACAAAACTGACCCTGGACTGCTCCGTCATATCATTAATATCGGTTCTGGGCTTGATTACATAATTCCACGAGATGATGGCCATCTTCTCGTTGGATCGACAATTGAAGATGTTGGATTTGATGTCTCAACTACACCTTTATCTCTCGACCGACTGAGCACGATTGCTGGAGAACTTTTCCCCGATCTCATGTCTCGTCAACCGAAAGATTTTTGGGCTGGACTAAGACCAGGCTCACCTGATGGGCTTCCAACAATTGGCCCTGTGCCGGCGGTAGACAATGCGTGGCTAGCGACTGGACACTACCGCTCTGGTTTCCATCTCTCCACAGGTACAGCCCATCTCATCGCTGATTCAATGTGTGGAATCTCAACGGAACTGCAAATGGACTTCTTTTCCGCTGAACGAGCGGGTCTCGCAGAATCCACAAGCCTCGTCTCCTGACAACTCTAATTTGGCTGCGAGAAGAAATCGGTCCTCCATTGTGTGTGCCAATGGGGTAGGGGAGTGGGCCGCGGGGTAGGGGAGTGGGCCGCCAAAAATATCCACCGCACAAACACACAACGAAAGCAGACTAAGAAATTCACTTATCGCTTGAGCAACTCTGGGCTCACTTTTCCACAAAACCTTCTTCAATTTCTGATAAGTCAGCGTTCAACAATCGGTAGGCTAACGCTTTCAACTGTTCTTCTGAACCTTTCAGATGCCACGTCTGCTGCACGTGCTGCATCGTTTCGTTTGGTTGTAATGCTGCCGCCGGAGAAGACGTTTCGAGTTCATAAAATGGACCAAGTGGCACCCCCCCTTGATCAGGTGGCCCGTCATTGTAGGCATTAATAACATCTCCCGCGTAGGGCTCGTCCTGTAATTCCCACATTGAATTGATGTAGCCAGCGGGAGCGTCTTTTACGTCGTATGAAACGAGAGTGAGTACTTTTCCAACTGCATCATAGCTACCCGCCACGCCCTTGGACCATTTGGGGCCAACACCTATCTTTCCTCGCCGTTGGCCGTCACCACGAAAGAAGACTGTATTGTTACGAACGTAGAGACAATCAGGTGGGACTGGACCAAAGTATGCGTCATTGACACG
>WLWF01003527.1_pt1 | contig 10164 bp, 10 predicted proteins | sample 6718331 | NCBI WGS metagenome assembly WLWF01 (sample SAMN12718692, study PRJNA515312) | sponge metagenome | isolation source: marine sponge | host: Mycale hentscheli | place: New Zealand: South Island, Marlborough, Capsize Point | collected 2003-05-01
CCCGCCTCGGTGCAGGTTGTAAGACATGACTCGCACACTCGCTGCTTCGGTCTGTGCGTGAAGTGGCATAACAACAGCCATCCAATGAACAACCAAAATACCTGTGGCAATGATTGTCCGAACTGCTTTCATCATGGAATCCCCTGTGCCAATGTCGATGCTAAGGCGCATTATTTACCGAGTCGCGATACAATGCTCTGTTGAGGTCAGAGCTGCTTTGCGTCAAGCGTATCTTCTTTGACCAACCCGCGCCTAATAAACTGGTACATGATTGTCTTCTCTATTCAATCTGCGCTCATAACACATTGGAATTGGTCTCATGAAACTCGTACTCTGCTTGCTGGCAGCTCTTCCTTCCTTCTTCTCTTTGCGCGCACAAACGCCTGAAGAACGAATCCCTTCCCAAGGGACGCTCATTTATTTCCAAGATCATCATATGCTGCTTGCATCAAATAGGACTGAAGAGTCTGGGGGAGAGTCGACACAGACAACTCAGATCAAAAAACGCATCACAAAAGCTGAAGCTCCACAAAATGGCACCCAGCATATTTATAAGACCATAGGTAACATTGATTTACCGCTTTATGTCTTTCAAAATCAACAGCCGCAAGTGCATAACAAAAGACCGGCTATTGTTTTTTTCTTTGGCGGTGGGTGGACTGGAGGAAGTCCTATTCAATTTGAAAAGCAATGTGAACACTTTGCAAAACGTGGCATGGTAGCAATTACTGTCGAGTATCGCGTTTCATCACGACATGCAGTAAAAATTGATGACTGTATTGAAGACGCAAAATCTGCAATGCGATGGGTGCGAGCCCATGCTGACGAGCTAGGCATCGACCCTAAACGAATCGCAGCTGCTGGCGGTTCTGCTGGAGGACATCTCGCAGCTTGCACCGCAGTTATGGAAAAGTTTGATGCTTCTTCAGATGACAAAGCAATTAGTGCAAAGCCAAATGCCCTCGTGTTATTTAATCCGGCACTTGCCATTGCCTGGGATGAACGGATGCCACAAGAAGTGCGTGCAATAGCACAGCAGAAAATGCGTGGCCGTTCACATGTACCTATCCAAGATGTGTCACCACTTACATACGCTTCTACAAAACAGCCTCCCTGTATCATGTTTTTCGGTACTGCTGACCGTCTTCTTCAAGGTGCTCAGTTGTATCAAGAAGACTCAACAGAGGCAGGCAACCTCTGCGAGATAGTCACCTATGACGGAAAGGGGCATGGTTTTTTTAATAGTGGCGAACACTACGACCTTACTCTGGCGGCAGCTGACACATTTTTTGTCGACTGTGGGTGGCTCTCCAAACAATAAAAATATCATCAATAGTCGTAAAAAAATTTCTTATGACTTCACTGCAATATACGCTTCTTACTTCGTTCGTTAGTGAAGATCACCGCTAGCACACATTCGAAGACTACGATTCTGCTCGTGATGATCTCCTTCGATAACACGATTTTATGAGTGTGGTTCGTTGTGACTGCTCATTTCAAGATGTTCTTTTTCAAACGGATTACGCTCATTCCTTTAACAGCGCTGCAACCTGCTTTCATGTTCACTCATGAAGCATCCTCACTTGACTTCCTGCGACTTGCTACAGCTACATAACTGTGATGAACCCAACGGTTTTTTGTACATTTCCACCCAACTCAATGAATAAATGACGTTGCTGTAGATTTCATGTTTCGTCATCGTCTTCGATTCATGACGACTCATGGCAACTTGGGTGTGAGTTATGGCAGCATTCTTCAATTTGCAGGAGGTTTACATTGAACGAAAGCAAAGTTACTGAGAGTTCGCTTCAAATCCCTGAACAAGCAGGGAGCCCAGTGCACCTATCTGCTCTAGACACTACGGCAACGTATGCTCATTGGTATGGCAGGCACCCTTGGTTCGCTTTTATTTTTGGCTCACCACTTCTATTTCTTATATTCATTGCAGGAAACTGCTTTATCTTTTATTTGTTCCTGAGTTTTGCGGCTGAAGGTCGCACCGTCGAAACAAGCCCACTAATAATGCAAACGGTATTATGTGCCAGTCAAACAATTGCTTTTGTGCCAGCGATCGGGGCAGCTTTGCTACTATGCTGGATGGTCAAACGATCGGGCAGACGTCGGGTTTGGGCCCTGGCTGCGTGTGGCATAATTGCTCTACTTGCAAGTTGTTGGTCCGTTTCCTGCACATTGCCTCAGACCGAACCGGGAACTGGAAAGTTTATGGTTTGCTTCGCTGCGAGCCCACGTTTTTGGGAGAGTGACTTCTGGTATCCAAGTCAAGCCGTCGTGCCATTGATCATTGGGGCACTATTTACTTTTTCTGGCCCTACACCGAAAGGTCCGGCCCCGAACGCAGCTGATGCTGAGCCAATGCGAGTCGCCGCGTAAGCACACCGTGGAGCGATCCTGTTTCGACAAGTTTGAAAGTAAGGATTCAAACCTGTACGGATCTAGCGAAGCAGTCGGGGATGCTGCTTTACGACGCATTTGGACAAGAGACTGCGTTTGTATGTCCTTCACGACACCGCGACAACTTGAAGCCGGGGGAGATATACCCGTGCTATCTAAAGTCTAATTCTCCTCACTGGTCCCAGTGTTTTTGGAAACAAATTCCAAGCCATATTCTATGGTTGCAAAATGTTCTCTTACTTCTGAAGGTGTTTTTTCAATTCCTTTTTCAGCCAGATAATTTCTGTAAATCTCACTATCACGTTTGTTCAAGTCTTTTAGTTCTGCAAATTCCTTGAGACTCCCTTCCTCCTTTGCTTCTCTTATTACATTTTTCAACAGCTCATACGACCGTTCACAACGAAAGTCATAACCAAACGTGTCAGACATATAATCAAAGAATTGTTCTTTACTTGGCTGGTTCATCGGCTTCACTCCATGGACATTCCTGCGAGCAGTGACTTCTTTTTCGCCGCACCAATCTTTCTTTGCCTACTTATTCGTTTCCAGGGAAAAATAGCAACTGGATCGAAGACATGCATTCAGAAGTATCCCTACTATAATTTTAAGACAGAAATAAGTCATCAATAGTTTTTAAACAGCTGACTGTTGAGTAGTTGACCAATGAAATCATGATGGAGTGATTGTTATCAAAGATCACACGTTTGCCGAATCAATGCCGAAGGTCCCGGTTCTAATCCTCAATGGGTTTCTCGGATCAGGAAAAACGACACTTTTAACAAGTTTGCTTGTGCAGTCTCATAAGAGGCAGCTTTCTATTGGTGTCGTAGTCAATGACATGAGCGAACTAGATGTCGACGGCCTGCTTGTCGCCCAGACAGAGTTTTTTGAAAAAAATGATAGTAATTTTCAGTCTATTTATTCTTGCGTATTGAGCAGCAAAAAAGGGCTTAAAAAACTCAGCGATTCACTGAATCAGATGATGCTAACAAACGCTCCAGAACTGCTTATCATTGAGACGTCGGGAAGCTGTCATCCCATGCCCCTGATCGAATTCTTCAGCAAACAGTCACAATTCAAGCTTACTGGCGTGCTGACTCTGGTCGATACCGCAATGATTGATCAGGATTACGACTGCGGCAAGCAGCTGGTTCCTACCATGCAACGCAATGTGCAGACTCAGCAGCGAGATACGACAAATTTACTGGTGGAACAAATACTTTTCTGCAGCCATCTGGTGCTCACTAAAGTTGACCGAATTCAGAAAACGAAGATTCCGGAAATTGCCCAATCCATTCACGAAATAAATCCATTTGTGTCTATTATTTCTGTACCTTGGGGAAACCTTCCTATCGATGATGTACTCACGATGCCTGAATATGATTTCCATAGAGTTTCGCAGCTAATCAAAGAACTCAAGCCCACTTTCGAAGTAGAGGGCCACGATGACGAGCCATACAATCTCGTCGCAAACGTTATCAAGGACGATCGCCCGTTCCATCCACAACGTTTGTGGGATACGTGCCAACAGCATCTTGGCCAGCACATCTATAGAAGCAAGGGTTTCTTTTATCTCCCAAACCGTGACAAGCTGTCACTCCTTTGGAATCAGGCTGCCAGTGGTATCAACCTGCAAGTAATCGGTTCCTGGCGTGCGGGAATTCTTGAAGATGAAGATAATGGTTTGGATGAGATGGAAATAAAAGGTCTCGAAAAGATGCTGGCAAAAGAGCCTGGACGTTTTGGTGACCGTCGCTGCCATTTGACCGTTATCGGTGACAAAACTCAGGTTGATTGGTTTACTGAGTCACTTCAGCGATGCTTTTTAACTGAACATGAAATTGAGCACTGGAAATCTGGCGGAACATTCCCTGACCCTTGGCCCAATAATTACGTCACAAGGGAGTGTTAACAATTCTTTCCTATTACGAATTAACACGCCTCTCAAATAACATCTGTGTTGAGAGTACAGGGCTTGCTTTGGGAATAAAAACTTATCTCCAAAGTTTTTCCCAAAATGTATTCGCTATTTGAAATGACAATGCATGCCAAGCAGTTGCAAATTGTTCTGCTGGTATAAAAGGTCGCTTGCCATTGTCCCATTGAGTCAATGTCTGTTGGCGGTATGTGACCCCCAATTGTTCGACGACATTGACTTCATAGCTGTGAATCCAATTGATAAGATCTACAGTCAAACCAGCGCACACCTTTCGTTCTGACTCGGCAGGCAGATGAAGAGCAGGCAGGTCTTCATCTGACCACGGCGGATTTTCAAGTGTTGCATGTGTTGTGTATTTTGGTTGAAAATCATAGCGGGGCACAAAGATACCGCCGTGCGCTGGATCTCCAAAGAACACACCAAATCCGCGAAGGACAACACACTGACCGCGGGGCAGTTCGAGAGAATAAACGCTGGGGCAATCTTCTCGATTCTCAGGCGGCTCAATCCGCTTAAAGCCAATATCAATGAGCCAATTACCCTTGGGCCGCATAATATCGCAACCCCAGCACCATATCTGTTGGCTCAGTAAAACTTCCGCATACTTGATAAGGTCGCTGCGCGTGCAATTCTCATTTATTGCCTGAAGATCGACTGACATCTCAATCAGCCTCGACGGGCCAAGCCGCCACAAGATTTGCTATCAACCACGACGACGCTGCACATAGCTGCAACCAATCACCACTCGAACTGATCCCGTAAGCCAGGACGCTAGCAATCCAGCAGATACTCGCAACCGTTTGTCCAAGCCATTCAATACGCAACACACGCGCGAGCCAAGCTGGAGATGTATTTCGGCCTATTTTCTTCTCTACAGTCCCGCTGGTATCACCAGAACCATTCAGCAGCACAGAAGGCATTTGCTCAACAGCATTTCGTTCATTCCCAATCAACATGTCTCGCACTCCTCTCCGCAACAGGAAAGGTCATCCAGATACATGCCCCATTGGCGATATGACTCGAGGTCCTCTGCAGGCAATCCCAGTGACGTCGCAATTGCCTTCGCAACAACGGCAAAGCGTTGCCGATACTTGTAGATAAAGCAAAAGACTAGATTGTCATGACGAACAGTCGGCCCACAGAGATACATTCCTGACGTGATGGTCGATTCATCATTCTCACTGAGAAGAGGAAGGCCGTCATCTCGATGCTCAAACAAATTTGAAACGATCTTGTGACTCCCTTCAAAGCCACCCGCTAGCAACGGCTGAGTCGGGGTCTGAAACGTTCTTCCATCCTTCGTCTCAACTTCATAGCCAGTATCAACCTTGGACACTGCTGCCACCCACGTGTTTGGAAAGAGCTCTACTTGATCCTCAAACCAATCTTCTCGCATTCTTTCCTGTGAATATGTAGACAGCGCAACACTTGGATCAGAACTCTCTTCTTTCCATGGGCAACCTCTGTCAAACAGTCGAACCCGTTTGTCGCGATACGACAAATGATAGGCCGCATCAACACCACTCTCATAGCCACCAATCACAATGAAGTCGTCTCCATCAAGACCCTCATAACTTGGAATTGTGGCCGTGTGGCGGCATAAATCACTACCTGGAAAAGCATTGAGCCGCGGATACTGAAACTCACCAGCGGCCCAAATCACATGCTTCGCTCGCAAGGTTTCTTCGCCTGTCTCAATGCAGAATTCATCTTCAATTTTCCTGATCTGCTTCACATCGACGTGCTCACGTACAGGAATCTCAAAATGCTGAGCAACGCCCTGCAAGTGTGCGGCATACTCAGCGCCCGTAGGATGCTCAACCTCCAAGGCGTATGCTGGTGACACACCAATCGCTATTGAGTTCAAATCAAGCATGCCGATTGAATTGCTCGGAAATGATGGTGTTATAAATCGAGTCTCAGCTGGCCATGCAGCAAACGAAGCGCCTACAATGTCTCGATCAAGGACGACAAAATTCTCAATTCCGGCATGACGGAGAACAATTGAAACACCGAGTCCTGCGGGACCACAACCAACGACTATGACGTCATAGACCTTCGCGTTTGTTCCAGACTTCATCAGGCGATTTCCTCAGTTTCCAGTTCAATTGGCGGTAAAGGATCTTCAAACTCTGACCAGACACTCGGGCTCTGAGCAAACTCAAGATCTGTAAGCAAACAACTATCAAGAATTTCCTCAACGCTTTGCTGTTCCAGTCCTTGACCTATGAAAACCAGTTCCTGATGGCGGTCCCCGTGCTCTCCTGAACACTTTGAATGGATGTCTGAAATCATTTCCTCATCGTCTGGCCATGCATCATCAGGAGCTGCTGCCCACCAGAATCCAGCTGGACTCATACGCACCGAACAGCCGGCCTGTGACCAGTCGTATGCAAAGTCATGACGAGATGCGATCCACATCAAACCCTTGCTACGGAGTACACCGCGAAACAAACCGTCTTCGAGACCACCACCCAAAACATCATGCAGCCGCTTTGGATGAAAAGGCCGATCACGCTTATAGACAAAACTGGAGATACCATATTCTTCCGTCTCGGTTTGTTCGTGTCCTCTCGGAACCACAAGCCAATTAGGCATTCCCTCTGCCTCGGCTAGCTGGAAAAGATTGGTGCCCAAGATGGCAGACAATGGAACACGACCTTCTGTCGCATGTAAGATTTTTGCATTTGCATTCAGTCGATGAACAATCTGCTCTAATTGCTCGAGTTCATACGGTGAAATGAGATCTGTTTTGTTAATAACAATCACATTTGCGAACTCAACCTGGTCGACTAGCAGATCAACAATATTCCGATTGTCCTCATCATCCAGACCCATGCTACGGTCAGTCAGATCATCCCATGAGCCAAAATCATTCATGAAGTTTCCGGCATCGATGACAGTCACCATCGTGTCAAGATCCGCGATTTGTGAGAGGCTGTTTCCCTCTTCATCTTCAAAAGTAAATGTCTCGGCGACGGGCATGGGTTCACTGATTCCAGTGGACTCAATAAGCAGGTAGTCAAACTTGTTCGCACGGGCTAAACGAGTAACTTCAACCAGCAAATCTTCCCGTAAGGTGCAACAGATGCAACCGTTTGTCATTTCTACGAGTTGCTCTTCAGTCCGTGAAAGATTGGCTCCGCCATCACGTATGAGCGATGCATCAATATTGACTTCGCTCATATCGTTCACAATAACTGCCACCCGTAAACCTTCGCGGTTCGCGAGGATGTGATTCAGAAGTGTTGTTTTTCCTGCACCTAAAAACCCACTCAATACGGTAACGGGCATACGGCCCAGTGTTTCTGTCGAATTGACCTGTTTCATTACAAACTCCTCAACAAAACTGCTTCCGATGAACTCAACCAACTCTCGAAGGGGCACACGTGCCGTACAAGAGGAATCCATCAGTTTCAACGGAATCTACTTGTATTTGCTATCACAAGTTAATTACACTTGCAACTCTATTGCGTTTGAGTGGCGGTGCGGTCACGTCTTTCCTCGCAACTCTGTAAGAATATATGATCGTCGTTCGGGGTTTTTTCTTAGGAGCCAACTCATCGTTTTGTTCGAGATCACAAAACTATTTTGGAGCGTTGTAAATTATTCTGGAGCGATCCCTCTGCTATCGGAGATGCAATGAATCAAAAAGTGAACAGTCAAGAATGGGCCCGAGAGAAGATTCGGTCTGCAGGACTAAGGGCCACGCCCGCGAGGATCGCAACGCTGAAGGTGCTTCACGGCTCTGAATCACCACTTACTCACGCAGAGGTTTCAGATGAGCTGCAAAACCTTGAGATTGATAAAGCAACGGTTTTTCGTAACTTGACCGACTTAGTGGCCAAAAATGTACTACGTCGATCAGCACTTGGTGATAATGTTTGGCGATTTGAAATCATAAAAGAGTCGGCTCACAAACCTGACTCCCATCCACATTTTATATGCGTTGATTGTGGTTCTGTGTCATGCATGGAAGATGTTGAACTGAAGCAAAAGAGTGCGTCCGCAAGTCCACTACTTGAATATGTCACAGAAATTGTTCTTCGGGGCCACTGCAACGAGTGCGCATAATCTGCCCACGATTTTCACGTGGTAGAGTTCCAGAATATGACGAAGGTAAAACGACGCTTTGTCCTTGGAAGTCGAAGAACTTTTAAGGGACTGGGTTGTTGAATGACAGCGTCAATATTTTGAATGCTAATCGGTCACTACCAGACTTCAAAGTTTGAATACTCTGCTGATCTAATTCAAACGTTGTTTTATTCTTCTCGAACCTCACACGCTACAGCCCTGATATGACATTACCGTCCATGGGATCACACAGATTTTTCCATGCTGCTGTGTCAATAGTCGGTGATATGGATTTGACACTACCATCACACAATGTCACTAAAATACCACCACTATGAATAGATTGAGCGCTTCCATGGTCACAATTTTTTATCCAATCGGGCTGAGGTTGAAACATATTACAACCTGATGCAATATTTGCTGCATCAGGCTCTTGACCATTCATGCAGAAGTGTGGTCGCCAACGCAGGTTTGAATCAGCCCACAAGTTACCCCATGTACTTGAGTCGTTCGGTTGTCCACTGTTCCCGCAGGTGCCGTAACGCTCAGTAAACATACAGGTTTGTGAAAGTCCGTCAGGTAGCATTGCGAGACGAGTTTTCCCCTCCGTAGACAGTACATTCCTGTCACCAAACACGAAAAAGTTGCCGGCATAATTACCAATTGCCCATTTGTTCGCACCACCATTTGTTGTGGCAGCAACAGTCTCTGCATTTGGACGGCTTGGACATAAGAACCCGTCAATTGATGTTGCGTAGACCGCTTTCCCGTTCACAACGGTTGAAACATCTCTATTTGATTGTTCAAACAGTGGTGCTTCCTCAAGAAATGGCAAGAGGAAATAAAAGACCGTTGCACCCATATATCCCTTGTATGGTCCGGATATCTGAACTGGAGACTTTCTATGGTTTCCTACAGTACTCGCATTCACACACAGCGGTGGAAGAACTCTATTTGCATCCAAGAGACCATGAGCAGCAAGACCAATCTGCTTGAGGTTATTTGTACAAACCATTCGACGAGCAGCCGAACGCGCTGATTGAACAGCCGGCAAGAGAAGGGCTACAAGTACTCCGATAATCGCAATGACAACAAGAAGTTCAATGAGCGTGAAACCATCACGTAGTTTTTTTGGACTGTTCATCATGGATCCGCCTGCCTCAAAAAATTCAGTATTTCAAAAGTTGACTACTTTCCTATGTGTCATCAGAAAAAATCTTATTCTCTTCCTATCACTGTATGGACAACTGGGGTAGAAATTGTCCTATTCCCCATAGAAAATGAGTTCTATTATTTTTTTCATTTGGGAATTGGCTTGAGCCAAGGTCGAACGAAGTGCGTCAGACACTTGGGTGGCATGCATATGATATCTTCAAAAAGCTGTCGCCCTGACAAACTCAGTTTTGTCACTTGAAGTCTCATTTTATTCACGCAATTTATCAAATTTTACTTTGAAAATTGCGTCATGCTGAAACCTGGTGGGTTTGGATGCTCTTTCAGACTTTCTAAATAACGGCCGACGATATCCATGTATCGTGATAGAACCCACGCTTCAGTGCCAACAAGATTAAGTCGTTCTCTTGGGTCCCGAGCAATGTTAAACACAGCTGGATATCCCATTCCTTCTAACCGATGTGCATACAGACCTGCTGCCGAAGGATTACCTGTCGATTCTACAATTTGCTTTGGATAGATTCGCCAATGTCGCCAACGAACGGCACTTACCTCTCCCTCAATAA
>WLWF01003528.1_pt1 | contig 10163 bp, 11 predicted proteins | sample 6718331 | NCBI WGS metagenome assembly WLWF01 (sample SAMN12718692, study PRJNA515312) | sponge metagenome | isolation source: marine sponge | host: Mycale hentscheli | place: New Zealand: South Island, Marlborough, Capsize Point | collected 2003-05-01
ATCCCAATAGTTTTTTTTGAAGAGTACTTGCCATCTTCTTTATCTTCAGTGAAGATATCTTTAAAAAATTCTTTCATAATATATTTGTTTTATTATAAATACATTAATTTTAGAATTATTAAAAATAATTTTAATCTACTGAAACAACCTTTAAGAAAAATGTCAATTTTTGATTTGCCACCGGAATACTGACCGGCTATCACGTCAAAAATGCCCCCCTCAACGCCACAAACATTGATGCTGCCCTGATTTACAAGAATTCGCTCTAGTGCTTCCGGCGTGACATCGTCGCAGGTGAGCCGTGTAGGAACGGGCGGGGGAGTCTCATCAAGTTCCTTTTGCAGATCCTGTGCTTCCTTTACTGCCTCAAATCCATCTTTTAAGGCTCGCTTTTCCGCTGCTGCCAGTTTTTTCTCTAGGATTCGTCGAGACAATTGTTGCTGACCAATCTCTATCTTTTCGGATTCTCGCTTTTCTCGCTCAAAATCTCTAATGGGCTTAAAGCAAGCATCGTAAACGCCAGATTTGCGATTGCTCGAGTCCATTGCTGTTACGCAAAACAAATTAACCTGCTCTCGCCAGTTTTCATGAACTTGGACTTTAACGTTACCCATGTTGCTCCCAGCAATTGCCGACATTACGGTAATCGCCACCATGTCCACAGGGACTTGGAGTTGTTCGGCAAGTCCCTGGATAAAATCAGATACTGAGTTTGGAAAAGCGTCAACCGGGAACATTTGAAGCGTAGGGTTTTCCTTCTTGTTGTTTCCTTTAATCGGTTTGTCAATCTCGCCCAACCGCAAAAGCACCTCAGGTTCCTTAGCGACGTGCAATTTTTGTTCAGGGGCAGTGCCATTGATTTTGCTGGATTTAACGACAGCGGCGAGTTCTGAGTCCGGCAATGGATTTGACAGGTTTTGGTTCCATTGTTGCATGATGCCAATCACCGTCTCATCATCGGGAGCATTGCCCGACTCATCACGGAAAGCGAAAAGATGACCGGCGTTTCGAAATGCCGAGTTGTTGCGGTCACCATCTCCGGCGGGTTCCATTTGAGAAGCGTAGGCTAAAATTCGGCTTTCAAAATGGTCAGCGGGTATGGCCTGGCTCAAATCAATAGTTGGCTTTACGGTCTTCGACGGTTGCAATTCCTTTTTAAGAAACGTGCCAACAAACCAATCGATTTGCGACTGAGCGCACTCAGAACTTAATTTACAATGAGACTGAGAAAAAGCCTGCCCGGTAATTGTCCAAAACCTTTTGGAATCGTACATTTCAATCCCAGTGCCGTCACTGCAACGAGAGCCAGTAGGCTTTTTACCTCGAGCAATCATCTTAAGCCCTTTTTGACTTGGGCTTATTTCGGCATAAGCTATCCCTGCAAAAACCTCGAGTATTAATTCTGCTCGTTCGTCAAGTTCGACATTTCCGTCCTTGTCTACCGTCAAACAATCATCAAGATCGATGCCGACTAGGTTATCAGTGTCCGAAAAAACAAAAGCGATCATGTCATAGTGTCGGACTTTTTCAAAAGTTGACCAGGTTGAAGGGTCATTACTTTTTGCAGTCCGGCCATCAAGTTGAATCGGCAGTTTGTTTTTCTTCCCACCTCTGTCAATGTAAGTCCACCTAATCCATTGGTCTAATATTTTTAGATCCGCAGGAACGTCATTCCATTTCTCCATTAATCACTCTCCGACTTTGTTTGTTTTTAACTAAAACTATTCGCTCATTGAGGCTGTCATTTCGGCAACTCCATTTCATCGGATAGTTTCTATCCACACCAATTACCAAGTAAAGTTCGTTTTGCTTTACTCGCCGATACTCAGTTGCTTTGTATCCCTTAGGAACCCCGCCAACTATTTTCATTTTAAAAACCTGCGACCGATGTTACTTTTCCTAAAACAGGATAATGTTCTCACGGTCGTTGCAGGTCAACCCTTCTGGATAAAGTGAAAGTTCAACACTCAGTAGGGTTCGTTATTCATTCCCCTGACTCGAGGGCAATTTTCGATTTAGCTTCGGGTTCATTTCCGGGAAACGAACTGGTTTTTCTTTCCAATCGGATCGGCGTTTATAACGCTCGACCGCTGGACTCCATGTCGCTTGTATTTTTTCGCAGGCTTCGCGTATTTGCTTGGGCGTTGGAATGTAAGTTTGACGCTCGTATTTGGCGTTGGGATCAAACTTAATTAATTTAAAACCCTCGGCTTGATATTGTTTTGCAAGCCTCTTGACCACTGGAGAACTAGTGTTTGTTTTCGCCGCCACTTCGGCAACGCAAACCGAACTGTTCCAACTCTGGCAAAACTTAGTTCGCTCGAGTAATTCCTTTGCTGTCCATTTAGCTTTGTTTTGATTTAAATAAGTGTTCAACTCGAGTGCCTCCTCCAATGAAACCTGTGCGTAATTCCAATTTTCAGCGTCTATTTTAAAAGTCATAATTTTTCTCAATTTCAATCACCAACTCGGCCACAACTTTTGCAACCTGTGGAACAATTGAATTTCCGAGAGCAGTTAATCTTTTAACTCTGTTTTTCTTTTTAAAAGTCAGAGTGTTTATTCTAAGCCAACGTCTGTCCATGAGATCGGGAAGCCCATGAGTGATTCGACAAACTCCGGGGATAGTTGCCCCTGGTTCCATTTGGCCTTGTCTTTGCGTCCTGCTTTTTCCATTACAATTGTTGATAGGCTTTTCTGTATTCCCTTGCGGTTTCCAACGCGCCTCTGCCAACCCTGCCGGGCTTCCGAAGCGACCGGCGTAGGTAACATTTCTCTTTCCGCAAAATGAACAGCCATCGATTGCCTTTTCAAAAAATGGGTATGTCCACTCTTTGCATTCTGTGCATTGCCACTCGAAGTGGTTGCATTCGCATTGCCCATAAATTGCCTGTCCGCATCTTCTACAGAACCATCCACATTCTTCGTCTCGTTCGGCAAAACATCGGTTGACTCCGATGATAAAAATCCGACTTCTCCTGTGTTGAGTTCCAAGTTGTGAAGATTGTATAACGTGCCATCGAGCATTAAACCCGATTTCGGCAAGCTCGAGCAAAACGGCATCCAGCCCTCGATCACACAACGCTGAAACGTTTTCCAAGACAACGTACCTTGGCTGCATCTCCGCAAAAATGCGAACGCAGTCGTAGAACAGCCGACTTTTGTTTCCATCGATTCCATCCTTTCTACCTCCTGTGCTTATGTCTTGGCATGGGAATCCTGCGGTAATAACATCAACCCACTCAAGACAATCAGCATCAACTTTAGTTACATCGCACAACCTTACCGCGTCTGGAAAATTCTTTTTAAGAACTCGCCGCTGATAATCTTCTAACTCAACCTGCCACAAAGTTTTAAACTTGCCGGTAGATTCAAAACCTAATTCGAAACCGCCAATACCAGCAAACAAGCTACCCATTGTCATCATTAGCAAACTCCTTTAGCTCAACTAAAAATTCATATAGCAAAAGGTCGTCGTCGCCGAGATAAATTTCTCTTGCGAGATTTGTTGCCTTGAGCGTATGAAAATTCCTAAGACAAAGAATGCAGTCAGCTATCGTGTCTCGAGAATGTTCAATTAAAAAATCACGTTGCAAACGAAGACTTAACAACCCGGCAATGATTTCTAATTCATCCATTAAAGGTTCCTAAACTTTCGACGAACGACTTTTGGGAATCCATTTGGTTGGACGGTGTATGTCACAACATCAACAGTTTTAAGCAACTCATTCTGTTCGATGCGATCAATTGCTTCGTCAACAGTCCTGGGGTAATCAAACCTGCCCGTCCGGTACTTCCACCAGCGTTCTGCATTTGTTAACGCCCATTGATTTTCGGATTCAAAAGGGACGTACTCGTTGATCTGCACATCTCCTCCAACATAGGTAACTTTCATCGACACGTTGCCTGCGGCTGAAAGGTGCTTTTTATAAAAAATCTTCTCGACAACAATCTTTAATTTTTCAACCTTAGCAGTCGGCGATAAATCGCTTGCCTTATCCTTGTGGTTTGGGTCAACCTCCTCCGCTTTAAAATGGTATTGGCAAACCGGACAAATTTTAATTGCGATGCTGCACATCGTCTCGCATTTAGGACAAGCTTTAGCAGCAATTGTTTTTCGCTTCTCCTTGTCCTTCTTAATATTTAAATCGCTTAAGACACCATGGCGTTTTATATTGTCACCAAAATCAAGAATCATGCAGTCTTTCTTGTCCGGGTGTATTCTTAGACCACGCCCAAGAATTTGAACGTAAAGGCTCGTAGACATCGTTGAGCGAAGAAGTGCGATGCAATCTATGTCTGGATCATCAAACCCGGTTGTTAGGACATTGATGTTGACAAGAAACTTAAGCTTTCCATCTTTAAAATTAGCAATTTCCTGATCACGGTTAGCGTGCATACTACTGACCAAGCCGCAGGTTTTGCCATACCGCTCAAAAACAGCTTTTGTCTTTTCGGCATGATCAACATTGCAACAAAATATCAAAACCTTTTTGCGGTCATCAGTTTGCAAAATTATTTCTTGCACACATTTTTCAACCTTGTCCAAAAACCGAAGTCCCATATCCGTTGAATTAAAATCGCCTCTAGCTTTAGGAAGTTTTTTTAGATTGATTTCCTGCCTCGATTTTTTGCCAACCAGGGGAGACAGATAACCTTCGTTTTGAAGGTCTTCAGTTTCTGATTCGTAGCAAACCGATTCAAATAATTTACCTTCACCGTAGATCAGCCCGTCATCTAGCCGGTATGGTGTCGCAGTCAGTCCGGCAATTTTTAAATTACTATTCGAAGCTCTCATATCATTTATAAAATTTGAGTACATCGAATCCTCTAGGCCAGGATTGATTCTGTGAGATTCGTCAACGACTACAACGTTAATTTTGCCGTGTTGCAAAAATTCGGTAGAACGTTTGTGGATGGATTGAATTCCTCCAATCGTAATTTGTTTATCAGTCTCGCGTCTTTTTAAACCTGCTGAGTAAACGCCGATTTTGTCTGAATTAATGCCGATTTTGATCAGCGTTGATTCGAGTTGGTCGAGCAACTCTTTGACGTGACTCACAACAATTATTCGCCCGTCCCAACGCAACACGTCTTCGCAAATTTTTGCAATTACTACAGACTTTCCTGAGCCGGTCGGCAGCACTAAACAGGGAGTGTTTTTATTAGCTCTCCAACTAGCGTATACGGCAAGAACAGATTCTCGTTGATAATTTCTTAGTTCCACTTTTAACCCTCCGAGGAAAAAAAAGGGGGAGAGGATAACCCTCTCCCCCCCAAAACAAACTAACACCGGAGGGTGTATTAAAATGGAACTTCTGGCAATTCTTCAACTGCAACTTTACTTGGTGCAGTTCCGTCGGTTGTTGCCCAATGCGCCACCTTTGTTTCTGGGTTTTGATGCTGAGTGTTCATCTTAGCAACATTCCCGGTTTTAGCCTGCCACTCAGGCGATTTCATGATCACATTTTGCTTGTATTCTGGCAGCGAATCCCAGAGTGCCGGATGTGCAGCAATCGTGTAGTAAATTCCAGAATTTGTAGGAGTTGGTTTTTCCATACCTTTTGGTAATGGAGTCGCAGCATTAATAACACAATAGTTTTTACCTGCACTTGTTTCGACGTGGACGCATGCAAGTAAGCACGGAACGCCGATTAACTTTTGGATGTCAAACCCATTAACGCCCAAATCTTCAGGCTTAAAAGGAATGCCACGCCATGACTCAAGCATTTTAATAAGGTTAGACTTCTTACTTGAACTGAATGTAAATCGCTTCGAAATTACGAATGGGCGACCGTCCTCCATTTTTTCATCGACAAGCTCAAAACCAATTTCAATTTCATGCTTGTAACTCGTCTCCCCCTCGTATTGTTTTTCTTGCGTCCCTAAGTCTATGACTGAGTAGCAAACTGCTCTGTGATTACCTGCTGGAGCAATTTGAAAATCGGCTGTTTGTTCTGGAAGTTTCACTTGGTCACCTTTGTTTAAAAAAAAACCTGCGGCGATGTTGGGTCGGCCACAGGAAAGCTTTCGCTTTTGAATTGATTTACTGACCCAACTAAAAACAATTTATGAATTGCACTAAAGAAGTCAACAGCAGTTAGCTAATTTTTCCAGGCAACCGTCCGGCAATACTCAGCAATTAGCATGCTGTCAGCGTTTCGGTGAGTTATTTTTTTTTCCGGCCACAATTGTTGAGCCTTTGCCTTGGACACATTTTTGACACCTTTGGTCAAACATTGCATTTCGGTCTGCCATTTGCGAGGAGTTACATATTTGACCGGAATGTTAAATGCCGTCACGATGCCCCGGCAAAATCCAAATTGAGTTCCGAATTTAAACGTTGAGGCAACTCCTTGCCGGGGCATCGCATGGACTGACTCGATGCAACAGCGGCTACGTTCGAGGTCAAACTGTTTAAGCCACTCGCATATATCATGCTCAGTCGAATCAAATCGGCAGAACGATACAAAAGGTTTACCGTCATCCCAAATTGCCGAAATTGAACCTGAGTAACCGGGATCGATTCCAAAATAAATCAAGGCGTGTCATCCTGTGCGGCATATTGAATATTGTAAACACCATATCCAAGAACTTTTTCGTTTGATTCAGTTCGTACTGCCCATCGGTAAGATCCAATCGGCGTATTGTCTGAGCCTGGAACTGTTACCGAAATGTTTTTTGTTGTCTTTGTTAGCGAACCATCAGGAATGACAACCATGTCAGTTCCTGTTGAACCGTCCTCGACAACAAAGTATAGCGACTCTGCCGTTGGATCGACAATCGCTCCTGAGGCATCTTTAAATTCGAGAACAAACGTGGCCGCGCCGTTAATAAACGCTGTCAGTGCTGTGCCTCGAGGCGCACATGGATCGCTCGTTGAAATCGGCAAGACGTATGCATTTTGTGTTTCGACAGAGGCTTTTTGCAAAGCTTCCCCGGTGCTGCCAATTTGTTGGTGCTGGTCTAGCTGAGGATTCCAAACAGCGTTTGTAATATCGGTTGGGTTTGTACCTCCACTCAGGGCGTTCGCATCAACCTGGTTGGCAACTGTAAACGCTAGTTGATCGGTCTTGCCCACAATTGAAGTTACCTTGGTCTGAATGTCATTACTTTGCACTCCAATCGTATTAAGAGTTGAAGTTTGAGCAGTCTGAGCAGATAACGAAGCAACACTGCGAACCATCGAAGTCCAGCGGTTGTAATACGTCACGCCATTAATGACTGCGATTTCCTCGTAATGAATTGGCGTGTTGGGAACCAGAAAAGAATCAAGCGAAGTGTTGTGCCTGAATTGGTAAAGTCCAGTCGTCCCTGAAACTTTTGTAATGCCAACGCCAGTTGTCGTTGTGCCTGTGCCGTTTGATCGTCGGTATACCAATGTTGGGTCGCTGTCTGCATCGAGTGGAGTTCCATCGACATCAACAATTGAGACGTACCAATAAACGGTTTCGTCCTCGATGAAAAATTCAGTTGGTCTATTCATTTGATTACCCGAATGGTTTGTATTGCGTTGGAGTAGAACCGCCGACACCGTTTCCTGCCATTGTTTTCAATTGCCAGTTTGCTCCGGCGACTGGCATGTTCGCTAAGTTGCTCGTGCCGACTCTTGCAACCGAAGGTCGTAAGTCACCGTTTGCTGCGTCGATTACTCCACTTGTCCCAAGATTGACATTGTTGTTAGTCAAAGCCCATTGCGTTTGATTATTTGTTGATGGGTCGTTTACGCCAACGTAAGTACAGTTATGGTACGTGTTGTCTGTCATTATTACTCTTGAACTTTTTATAGTCGGTGAGGATGATGTTGTCGGGTAGCCGACTGCTTGCTGCATGTTTTCGAAATGGTTGCCTGTAATTCTTGCATCACTAAAAGCTGCCCAACCACTTACGCCGTTGCTGTTTGAACTAAATATGTCGCAAACAAATAAGTTGTTCGTGACAATTACATTACTTGCATTTAAAGCAAACCCGAGTGCATTGCCTTTCAAATAAACAGTGTTATTCATAAAACTATTTGCTGCGTTTGCAGAACTGCAAGCCAAGCCAAGTCCGGTAAATCCGTCTCCAGTCAAATCAAAAATACAATTGTTAACAATGTGGTAAGTGTAGCCGCCTATAGTTGTTCCTCCGTTACCATTCCAAGCGTTGGTCAATGTTACTTTGAAGTAGCAGTTGTAAACGCGAAACCCAACTCGCCCTTGTATCCACGAGTATCCTGAGTCCGTTTGATTTACGTAAAGGTCAACAAAGTTTGTATAATTCCCAAGCACAACCATTGTGTGGCCACCGTTGGCGTTCTCAAGTTCAAACCCTGAAAACCAACAATAATGGATACCCGTAGCTTCAATCGCTCTTGTCGTGTTATTTGCACCGCTTATTTTTGCTCTTGATGTCGAGGACGTGCCAAACGCAGTTAAGCCATCAGACACCAAGCGTAGGTAACTTCCGTACGATGGTAACGCGCTGTTCGTAGCCGCGTACTCGGTCGGGTCGGGCGCGTAAGTTCCAATCATTTTGATCGTGTCGCCGTACGTTCCTTTAGTGTGCGTTGTTATAATGTCGCCAAGTGCGTAGCTTAAATTCAAATAAGCATTGCCGGTTGTCGTGCCGCCGCCGACTGAATCACTTGCGGTTCCGGTATGGTTTTCTGGATCAACATAATACGTTGCCATTAGTTGCCTCCGAATGGATTGTATTGACCTGCGAACGAGTGCTGCCGAAGCCCGTTTATTGCTCCAACGCTTACTGGATTAGTTAGGGTTCCAGGCGGAAACCCATAATCTTGCAAGTTGAATCCTGCGCCAATCAATCCCGCTTTCGGTCGGAAGTCACCGTTTGCCGGATCAACCAACAGCGATTCCGAAACGTCCCAATCGTTATTAAAATAGTTCAATGTTGGGCAAGGCAAATACTGTGAATTTGCAGGTGGAGAATCGGTGCTGTTAAACGCACGATTCCCCGCAAGCATCGTCGAAACATTGTCGTTCACGCTGACGTGATAATTATAAAATGGCGCGGTCATGTTTTCAAAATAACAATTAACCATTGAGCAGTTCTGGTAGCTTGAAAAATAAACTGCGTACATAGACGCGGCACTTGGGTCGCGATAGAACGTGCAATTGCTAAGTCGTAGTTGGCGAATGGGAATGATCGCGTAAGCCAGACTGCTGCTGCCGCTGAATTTAAAAACGCAATCTTCAATGAAGCTGCCGTACGACCAAATCATATAATTATCGTTGCCGCCGCCGGTTTCAAAGTAACACCCTTTGATCCAATTGCCGCCGGACGATCCAGAGAAAATCAACGAGCCGTGATTAGCAGAGGGCGCAGGCGGTGAGAAATTTACAAACCGACATCCAAAAACATTGATGGAACCTTCGCACCTTAAAACGCTTTCAAAGTCTTGATTCCCGCCGTCGAACTCGCAGAGTGAAACGCTGCCGTGGTATCTCAAATGAACACTAACTTCACCCGTAACATTTGTAAGGTTAAAGAATCTTAAATTGTGCAGGCGAATCCCGTCTCGCTTGATGTCAAACATCGGCTTGCCACCCATGTTGATATTTGGACGGTGGCCGTCATGTCCTGCGATAGTTAACTGAAATCCATTACTCGGCGCGTATACTGACAAATCAACAAATGCCGTTTGTGTTAAGTCGCCGGCAATTATATTGATCCAATCGCCTTGCGCTCCACGACCTGCGCCCGCAAGAATTTGATCGACCGCGTATTGAATTAAGTCATCAGTCTTTCCCCACGGATCGGAAAAAGTCCCGCTTCCGCTTCCGGTCGCTGAAGTAATTGTTCCATCAATGTAATATTGCGCCACTGATTACCCTTCCAATTGGTCTGCCGTGTCACGCAACGCAACAATCAACGCCGGCTTGTCACCTTCGTAAAGTGCTTCTTCAACTCCGGCATCGTTTCGGGCTTGTTCGTATTCTGCGGTGAGTTCTGAACTTCGTTGCTGTCGTTCTTCCTCTGCCTTTTCCAACGCAATGCGTTCGGCTTCCAAGTCCTTTGCCTCTTGGACATCTGCCGCCGTGCAATTGGGAAACATCAAGCCACCGCCGAGCGCATAAAATTCTTCGCATTGCTCTTGCGTTGCGACACCGGCAAGAACCAACCCGCCCCATCCAGCAAACAAGCGACCAGCGATTTCG
>WLWF01003529.1_pt1 | contig 10157 bp, 10 predicted proteins | sample 6718331 | NCBI WGS metagenome assembly WLWF01 (sample SAMN12718692, study PRJNA515312) | sponge metagenome | isolation source: marine sponge | host: Mycale hentscheli | place: New Zealand: South Island, Marlborough, Capsize Point | collected 2003-05-01
TGATACTATTTTAATTGGGGTTAAGTTTGTTCGTGCTTATTTAAGAAGCACTGTTTTTTTAGGTGCGGATTTAACTGATGCGGATTTAACTGATGCACATACTGTAAATGCTAGTTTTAAAGAGGCGAATTTAAAAGATGCTATTATGCCGAAGGATTTTAAATATAAATAAATATTTACGAATAAAACATTAGAAATATAATAAATTTTAAAATATAGGAGTTTAAAAATGGAAAAATGTTTCGAAGGGATAGATGAAGATAGAGTAAAAAATCAAGATTTTAGCGGTCTTGATTTAAGTAATCGAGATTTTAGTGGAGTTAATTTAAGTCTTACTAATTTCAAATGTGCTAATTTAACTGGTTGTAATTTCACAGGGGCTGATTTAGAGGGTTCTTGGTTACAAGGTGCTAATTTAACTAATGCTAATTTAATACATGCTAATTTATTTAATGCTAATTTATTTAATGCGGACTTAACTGGTGCGGACTTAACTGAAGCGGCTTTAGGTCGTGTTAATTTAGAGGTTGCTAGATTAACTGGTGCTAATTTTAGTGGTACTAATTTAACTAATGCTTGGTTAAGAGGTGTTAATTTAGATGGTGTTAATTTAAGTGATGCTAATTTAAAAGGTGCTACTATGCCGAAGGGGTTTAAATTTAGAAAATAATTACGAAAAAACATTAAAAATATTACCGCTATTTTCATAAATATACTATAATATAGTTATGGTTGATGAAACAGTAAAAGGACTACAATTTACTCAAACTAAAGAAGGACAATTCTTTCTTATTGTAATGTTTAATGTTGCTATATCATACTTTATATTAGCACCATTTTATCTTTATGTTTTATTCCCAGTTTTAAAAACTATCCTACCAAAGAGAAGTATAAAGTTTATAAACAAGGCTATATCAAATATTAAAAAAGATAGAGGTTCAAACAATTTTGGCAGCTTTAGGATTTGGAGTGCAACTCTTTTAGCAAACTTATCTATGAGTACTTTGATATCTTTTTGGTATATTAAGTATTACTCTATAGCAGGATATCCAATAGATCGATTAATTAGACTAAGCTTCTACTATACTGTATATGCTTTTGTTTTTTCGGTATTAATAAATGTTGTATGGTTTTTAATTAAAAAGAAGATTAACAAATAACGGCTTACATTTTTTTCTTTGCAAGCACATTTTAATCTCGTTAATGGTAGCGGTATGTGTTTTAATATATTTTTAACATATCGTTACTATTTTTATATTGTTCAACTCATTCAGTTTATTATCCTTGCCTTCCTATACTAACCCATAGCTAGTATAGGAAGGTTTTCTTTTTAAAACTGTATGTTTTTAGATGCTATTTGTGAAAAATCTTGAGCCCGCTTTACCATATCTCGTAATGGTTCTTTAGTTACTAAAGCATTAAATCTGATATAAATACTATTATTTGGTAGGACGATCTCTATTCTTAATTGCTCTTCTACTGAGAATGATATTACACCATTACTTCTATAAAACCCATTACTAACAAGGTTTAGAGCGACAGCATGCATTATACCTGGACTACTATTATAGATATTAGCAGTTAGGCTTGAGTGTGTAAAACTTCTTTCAGAAAAATGTAAATGTTTTGAATTATTTAAATAATAAATAATATATTTATTATTAAATAAATATGGGAGTCTTAACAATTGGAAAACCGTTAACTTGGAATGATATTCAAGGTAATTTAAAGTGGCATAAGCAGCAATATTTACATAGTTTTATTAACAACTATTTATCATATCAATCTAATACCAGTAGTGGAGAACATTTTGGCGATGAACTAGAATACAATATATTTACTATCAACACCAGTAATAATCGTGCTAAAATATCAAGTAATATGATGGGGCTACTTGATAAAATTAATAGTGATGTAGAGTTACCTCGTACAGATTGGCATCCAGAATATGGTGATTGGATGATTGAGGGAGTACCTAAATTTCCGTTTGAACATCTACTAGATGGAATCTATCATTTAGAAGGTAATTTATCAAATCGTCGTAGAGAATTACTATCTCATCTAGATCTTAATGAGATTTGTCCTACCCTCTCAATAGTACCCAATCTATGTAATAATATTGTTAATGAAACGACCGCTATTAGTAAAAATCCCATCACTAATAGTAAGTATGTAACCGATTCTATTATTTATCCTCATGTTAGATTCCATACATTAACTAAAAATATCCGCGAAAAACGGGGAAATAAAGTAGATATACCTATCTACATTGAACAAGATGCTAACACTAAACGTAAAATAATTAATGGAGATGCGATGGGGTTTGGTATGGGTTGTTGTTGTCTTCAGGTAACGCTAGAGGCAAGTAATCTTAACGAATCATTACTACTATTTGATATCCTACAGCCCCTATCACCTATTATGTTAGCTATTAGTGCGGCATCACCTATAGCGATGGGGTATCTTAAAAATGGAAATACCCGATGGGATATAGTAGCTGATTCAGTAGCTGATCATGGGGTCTTAGGACGTCAAAAACCCGTATCACGATACGATATGTGTCACTGTTATCTACATCCAGATAATCTTAAGTATAATAATAAGGCAATACCAATAGAAAAGCAAATGTACGCCACCCTATTAGAAAATAAGGTGCCTAGTAATATTGCCACCTATATTTCCCAAATTTTAAATTTTGATCCGGTTCTAATATTTAGCAATGATACTCATGAATTTAAATCACATCAGTCAACGGTGTGGCAAAATGTTAGGTGGAAAATTCCAACTAATAGAGAAGACAGTTGGAGAGTTGAATTTAGAACTATGGAGATTCAGTTAACTGATTTTGAAAATACGGCTATGATATTATTTACCGTCTTATATGCCCGTGCCTGTCAAGCCTACCAGATTAATCCCTGTTTTGACATTACCAAAAATAATATCAATATGCGCTTCGCTAATCGTTGTGAAAACCTTAGTGCTACCATGTTTTGGTGGAAGGATCAAAATGGAGATGTTAAATTAACTGAAATAGAAACCATTATTACTGAAATTCTAGATCTAATTTACCGTTATCTACATGAATTTTATCCTAGTTTAAATACTATCTTAGTAGACCCATATCTTAATTTGGTATTCGCTAGGGCATGTGGTAAGGTACCCACTTGTGCAGAATGGATCCGTAATTATGTAAAACATCATCAGGAGTATAGAGGTGATTCAGTTGTTAATAAACGGATAATCTATGATTTAGTTAATACTTGCCACACTATTGGTATGAAAAATAGCTATTAAACCCAGCTTTAAACCTAGCTATTAAATATAATTATATCTTTTTACACATTTTTCTGTAGAAGCGATATTTTTAATATCTCTAGATATATTAAAACTATCAACATGTCAGGAGCTAAATTAATATTAAAAACTTGGGAAGAATTGGATAGTGACTCTGATTCTGATACAGATAACCCAACCGTTGCTACTGACTCTACCGTAGCAGATGAAATTATACACAGACTATTAGACTCTAAAAATGAAAAAGTTTCCCATTTAGGTAGACAATTAGTAGAATTATCTCGTGATCCGACTAAGAAAATACAGATTGATAGGAAATTATATCTTTTAGTGAAAACAATTGCTGATGCTGGAGATCCAAAGCAACATACCAAATTAAAGATTACCGAAGACAAATACAAACTATTAATTACACAAGCTAAAACCGGTAAAAATACATCAGAAGAGCAACAGGTGTTAGAGGAAGCCCTATTCGCAAAAGTATGTCATTGCGTAAAAAAACGTTTAAGTAGTTCTACTGCCAAATGGCTCCTGGGTGAAATTAATAGTGACATTGACCACCTCCCCTATAACCCTTATGCTGTTTTTACTAGCAGTATCTATAACAAGAGAGGGTTTACCCGTACGAAATCCTTTAGTGAGTGTAGTTAATAACACTTTAATATCAGATACGACCTGGAGCTATTTTACTGGATCTTAGAGAGAATGGATACTTTTGTTTTATTAGATAGGCTTTAAATCTTTGGGAATATTTGCCATCCTGATATTTTTGATATCTCGCTGGCCAGATTTCACGATCATGAAATCTTCTTCTTCTAGGTTTACTGATGTAGGCTTGGAAATCAGGAGAACTTATTGGACAACTAAACAATGGGGTTACGTACTGATTCATGTAATGATAATAACAAAATAATAAAATATTAAAAATAAAAATAATAATAATTTCAATTTTAATCCATGGTAATTATTATTATTAGCTAAATTATTTAAAAATATCTAACTATTATTCACTGTCCACACTATCCACACTGTCCACACTATGCTCCAACTCATCTAATTCACATTCACTCTCTGTTTCTATTAGAGGTGTTTCACAATTAGGATGGATATCGGGTCTAAACCCTGTTAACCAGTCCGACGCTAAACACCGATCACAGGTCCATCTATTTTCTGGATCAATCTGTAATAGACCATTTAAAAGTTGTTTTGCCTCATCTGAAACAAATTCCCATAATTTAGTTGGGGCTAGATTATATCTAAAATGTGACCTAATAAATTCCATACCCTGGTCATGATACCTCTCTAAAATTTGGTTGGATTTTAATATAGGAAAGGGTATATGAAGTGACAACAATTGATAAAAAATGATACCGATGCTCCAGAGATCACAAGTTTCTCCATATTTATGGATTAGATCATATTGATCATCAGTACTAGTAAATATTTCCGGTGCCATATAGACACTAGTTCCGGCTTTTTCAGAACAACAGTAGGGATCATCATCGTATTTTACTGCGATACCAAAATCCGCTATTTTTAGACAATTAATACTGTCTGGAAATTTTAACAGGATATTTTCTGGTTTTAAATCTCGGTGGATAATTCCTTTCTCATGTAGATATTTAATTCCATGTAAGATTTGAAACATGATAATTTTACTATTACTTTCTAGCCTTTCTATATCACTTTTTAAATAGACACCTGACCTAATATTATTATAAATGGCAGATCCTAAATAATTTACTAAATCACCACCATGACAATATTCTAATAGTAGACTATATTCATGACGATTTTCCATCTCTGTTAATGCTTTGGCAATACGTCTTCCCTGTCTGGCAATATGCTTTATATTTTTAATCTTTTCATAATCTGGATGATCTTTAATATCTGGTGGAAGTTGCTTAACAGGTAGCGACTCGTAAAACCTGACAATATTAGGATGATCTAACAGTTTCATAAACCTGATTTCAGTATTAATACTTTCATCCCCTTCAGGATATACTATCATCTTTTTCATCGCAAATAAATCATCCGCAATATTTTTAACTAGATAGACTTCTCCAAATGCTCCGGCTCCAAGTTTTTTCACTACGGTATATTCGTTTTCAGCACTGGTTTTACTAGCCTTACAACCTCCCCCTCTAGTAGTTTTTACTATTACCATTAATTAAGGTTAGATAATATTATCGCCTATGACCGATCATGAAAATGTTGGAATTCCTGTAATCAGGTTTTGTGTTGAATTTTGTATTGAAAACTCAAACTCATAATCAGATACACATATAGGTATTATACATGATAAATTGTTGTCTTTATCATAAACTGCCGACTTTTCTTGAATTTTACCAGGAAGATATTTTTCGTCACTATCACTTGATGAAATACAATGCTTGTCATATATTTGTTTACTAGAAAAAGAAGGTAAAAATTCGAATTTTTCTAAACTTTCATAACAAGGAATTTGACAGGACCGGGGAGTCCCGTCTCCGCCGGTATCACTATCAGGTTGTTGTTCTATTTTGATTCCTCCATTAGGTGAGTATCCTATTCTAAGTGTATGGTCTCCCGTTTTCGTTTCCACTCCTGGGTCCATAAATGCTACTCCCAGTTTAGCTACTACTACCGAATCATTATCATAATCTCGAAGAGTAATACTAGCCTTAATACTAGAACTATCATTATAAGCTATACCATTATTTTTCTGTTGAATTGGACATGTCGTTAATTTAGTATTAGGAGCACAAACACACTGATTATCCAGATTACCGTAAGGTTGGTACTTGTTACAATTACCAACCTTATCATTGTTTAGACAAAATACGTTGTGGTTCATCATTAGATGTTTCATCATTAACTGGATATTCGCATATTTTATTACATGGTATATCTGGACCTGACATTTTTAATATAACCTATATTAAAAATATACAATACTTTATTTTAATTTACCTAAATTTAATTAATTAACCAATCAAAGATAATTTATCCATCTGTTACATCTGATCAATCATATTAATCCTATCCCGATGCCTTTCTCCATAAAATTCTGTTTCTAGAAAGGTAGTCACAATTTCAATGGCTTCGGGATCAGTTAAAAATCCAGCTGGTAGACAAACCACATTAGCATTATTATGTAGTCTTGACAATTCACTAACCTTATTATTAAAGGCTAATGCTGCTCTAATTCCAGGATGACGATTCGCCGCGATTGCCATCCCATTTGCGGTATGACAAATTAAAATACCGCGTTTTTCTTGCTGATCAGGATTTTGTTGATTTTGTTGATTTTCTAGCTGATCCTGACTATTGATTTGTTGACATAATTTCTGAGCGTAAACCGGATAATCTACCCTTTCTTCAGTGTTACACCCTAAATCGGTTAATTTAAACCATGAACGATGTTCATAATCTATAGATAAATAATTAATAAGTACCTGTTTTAAGACCACACCCCTATGATCGGAAGCAATAAATATCTCAATCGGTTTCATTTACTTATGATATGATATATTATGAAAGGTATCATTTTAAATTAATTTAGGAAAGGAAACCAACCCTTTCCTTCGTCACTTCCACTTGGAGAACTACAGTCAGTGTCTTCGTCATGTTTTACCGCACCTGATTCTAAAATATTATTTAAAAATAAGATATTTTTATTTATTTCGCTAATTTGTCGGTCAGTATCCTCTAGACTATGTAATTTACCCTGAATACTAGTAATTTTTTCAGTTAAGTCTAATAACTTACTATTAAGTTCATCTTTTAGATATTTAAATTTACTATTAATTGTTTTTTGACTATTTCGTTTTAGGAAATAATTAGAAGCGGTAATACTAACGACTATAGTTCCCACTATAGATAATATTTTGTTTATTTCATACATAGTTTAATATAGAAAATATTATAAAACATAAACAGGGTAAATTAATAATTAGCCCCCAAAACTAATATAATGACCTTGATAATCCGCAGAAAATGGGTCATATTTACTGTCATCGTAAGTATAATATTTTCTAATTAATTGTTGCGCCGATAATCTCTGATCTGGAGATAAAACGCAGTCCTTAAAAAAATCTAAATAATTAAGGGTTTTATTTGGAAATGGAGATGGCTCACGATTATTAATAAAATGGTCAGTAATATATTTCATATCAGGAATTTCTTCTTTATCTGGTGTCACTAGATTAGCTATTTTGGCTAATTCACGATCAAGTATTACACTGATTTCCCCAGCGCGATAATTACGATAGGTAACTGATTGATATATAGTAATTCCAACAACAGTAGTAATTGGTTTTGGTACCCTACCAATAAAAGGATCTGTAAGTCTTAATAAGCTATATAGAATCCAACCAACCGCATAAATATCAACCTTTTCATTATAAACCGCAAATTCACGACCAGACCATACCTCGGGAGCCATAAATTCTGGTGTCCCGGCGGTAGAAAATTCTCCGGGATTATTACTAGTAACACTTAATTGTCTTTTTAACGGTGGTTTATCTGGTATTTTGGTAGAGATACCAAAATCAATAATTTTGACAACATCTTGATTTTTAATGACAATATTATCAGGTTTTAGATCCCGATGTATTAACTGTAACTGGTGTAAATATTTTAACGCAGTTAGGATTTGAAATAATACCCGGGTAATAAATTCATTAGTAAATGTCAGATCTGATTTACGATATCTGTTAATCATATCACCTAAACTACCTTGATTAGCGTAGTCAGTAATAAGGACGACGGTATCATTTTCTTTCTGATACCAGCTACCTAAATATCCTACTAAATGGTGTAAATGTCCAGTTGATTCACTATCAATTGTTTTCATGACACTGATTTCATTTAAAATACGTTTTTTATCTACTTTACTCTTTGGAACTTTAATATCACTCCAGATAACTAATTTATCCTGTTTTAATTTAGCCGCAGTATCTATTGCTATCCAAACCTGTTTATATCCTCCCCGTCCACAAAGTATATTGGTTTTTTGATATCTACGATTTGGTGAATGTTCTGTAATATTTTCAGGTTTAATATCATCAAATTTTAGACCAAGACAACTCATTAATTTTAAATTTATTAATATATTAATTTGATAATATTCTAGGTCAAGTTTATAAAGCAAATTATTATTATATAAATATATTAATAAGGTAATTTATAACTACTATGGACGGATTTATCATGCTTAAAAGGTTAGGTAAAGGTAGTTTTGGAGTAGTCTACAAGGTTAAACGTAAGCAGGATAATAAGATTTACGCTTTAAAAAGGGTAAATTCTACAGAGGATACACTTAATGAAGTAAGATTACTTGCTTCATTAAACCATCCAAATATTATTAGATTTTATGACGCTTTCCCCTATTATAGAAATGGGTCAAGAAATATTAGTATTTCAATTGTCATGGAATATGCGGGTGGAGGGGATTTGGCAAAATTAATTAGTAATTATAAGGTTAAAAACAAATATATCTCTGAAAGGAGAATCTGGAAGTACATTTTCCAAATATCTAATGCCTTAGAGTACTTACACCGCCATGATATTTTACATCGTGATTTAAAAGCGGCAAATTGTTTTTTAACCAGTAACGATGAGATTAAACTAGGTGATATGAATATCTCTAAAGTGGTAAAAAGAGGGCAACTAGCCAGGACTAAAATAGGTACTCCTTATTACATGAGTCCAGAAATCTGGAATAATACTCCCTATAATGAAAAGTGTGATATATGGGCACTAGGCTGTTTAATTTATGAATTAGCCAGTTTTAAAGTTCCATTTGAAGGTAGGTCTATGGTAGATTTAAAGATGCATATTAATAGAGGAAGGTATGTGAAAAATCCTAATAAATACTACAGTAGCTCCTTATGGAAAATAGTACATTCTATGTTATGTATAAATCCAAGAGAACGTAGTAATATTAGTAGTATTATAAGTTTATCCTCTAATAAGTTAGATAAAACGGTAGATCTAAATAAGTACAAAAATATACCGATTAATATACTGAATACTATTAAAATTACCCCGAGATTACAACAGCTTAATAATAGAATGCCGGCTGCTAAATATGATCTGGTTAAAACACCAGAACCTAAAATAAAATTAGCAAGTGATATTAGTAATGCTAATAACGGGGAGATAAAAAGAAGTGCACAGGTAGAAAGAATTATGGCGAAATACAAAAACGGTGTTAGTGTCAGGAAAAAATATAGTAAGGAGGAGATAGATGCGATAATAAAAAAATATAAACCAGAATCTAAATACTCACCTCAACGTGTTAATCCGAAACCTAATCCAACATCTAATCTTCCCCCTAAACACCCCCCTTTAGCATCCCCTTCTCCTTCAAATTATATAGTAAAATCTAAATTAGCCAAGATTAGTGAAGAAAAAGTACCACTAGTAAAATCACCTTATCATGATGGAGATAACGCTAAACAATTAATTTATGGTGATAAAAAACCAATAAACTACTACTATCCAGGAAAATATGCTAACATAAAGTCACCTAGTGTAGCTAACCAACGGTCACCTAGTGTAGCTAACATAAAGTCACCTAGTGTAGCTAACCAACGGTCACCTAGTGTAGCTAACCAACGGTCACCTAGTGTAGCTAACCAACGGTCACCTAGTGTAGCTAACCAACGGTCACCTAGTGTAGCTAACATAAAGTCACCTAGTGTAGCTAATATAAAGTCACCTAGTGTAGCTAACCCTAAACCTAAATCTAAATTAGCTAAAATTAGTGAGGAATTAGTTAATAAAGACGATAAGTATTATCAGGTAAATATTTATAACCGGATTAAATCAGGTAATATAAATTTAGATTTAGAAAAAAAGATAGAACCACTAGATGG
>WLWF01003530.1_pt1 | contig 10157 bp, 6 predicted proteins | sample 6718331 | NCBI WGS metagenome assembly WLWF01 (sample SAMN12718692, study PRJNA515312) | sponge metagenome | isolation source: marine sponge | host: Mycale hentscheli | place: New Zealand: South Island, Marlborough, Capsize Point | collected 2003-05-01
AGAAAGAGTAAAACAATATCTAGAAGAATTATTTATCCGTCAATATATGGATGAAGTAATAGAAGCGGATGATTGTATAGGTTATTACTGTGGACAAATCAGTGAATTTGAAAAAGTAGTTATAATAACTAACGATAGAGATATGTTACAATTACTTAGCGATAAAGTAGGTGTATATGTATTAAATTTTAGAAATATTGTAACAATAAATAACTATAATCAATATTTTAACCATCATTATAGTAATGTTAAATTATTAAAAATGTTATCTGGTGATGCAAGTGACAATATAAAAGGTATAAAAGGTATTAGTGAAAAAACACTTATAAAGTATTTTCCTGATTTATCTTCTAAATCTTTGACATTGGAAGAAATTTTCGTTAAAATTGAAGATATACAAAAAGAAAGAAAAACTAGATTGAAAACATTAGATAATATAATTAATAAAGTTACTGTAGGAGTTCAAGGAGAAAGTATTTTTGAGGTAAATGAAAAAATTATAAACTTGAAAAAACCACTTTTAACTGAAGAATCTAAAAAATTTTTAGATGAGTTATTTAGTTCACCTATTGACCCCGAAAATAGGACAACTAAAAACGTAATTAAGAGGATGATAGATGATGGTTTAACAATGGCATTACCAGGAGGAAGAGACGGGTACATAAATTTTCTCACACCCTTTCTTCGTATTATTAAAAAGGAGAAAAATTATTATAAAACACAAAATTAATGTTATGAAAAAGAATTATGAAAATCTTCCTTATGAATTTTTATTATTAATAAATAATAAACCTATTGTCGGTAGAAACTTCCAAATAAATGGATATAATGAAAAAAGTTTAAGATCCGTAGAAATTAAAGATGTTATTGATGATGCTACTGAAGTTATAAAACACCAATTTAAATTAAAAAGTGATTTTTATTTGTGGAGATATTATAACCCTTATACTGTCCAAACAACAGAAGATTTAGATGATTTAAGACACGATGTATATGAAAACGAAGATTTATTTACTTTACAAATAAAAGTTAAAGGAAGGGTTGTTGCACAAAAGATTTTTAGTGGTAATGACTTCCCACCAAAGGTAAGATACGATGTAGATATTAGGGCAATAATACCTGAAATCATCTCTATCATACAGAATGGGTTAAGTTTGAAAAAATATACTCAAGAATATTGTGGTTACACGCTTTAGTGTATATTTATTAATAAATCAAAAAGGATTAAAGAATGACTAAAGAAAAAGAAAAAAATTTAGGTTATTTAGGATGGAGTTTTCAAATTAAGTTAGTCAAACAATTAATTGAAGATAATAAATTTTGTGATGAGATTATTGATATAATCGATCCAAAATACTTTGATAATGAGTATCTCCGATTAATTGTTGCTAGCATTAAAAATTACTACGAAAGTTATGAAACAATACCGACTTATGACACTATATTTCAACTAATAAGGGTAGAAATAAAAAGAGATATTGCTAAAGATTCTGCAATTGAAATGGTTAAAGAGGTTAAAAATTCTGATAGTAAGGATTGTCTACATACACAAGAAGTATCAATTAAGTTTTGTAAACAACAAGAACTTAAAAAAGCAACTAATAAAATACAAACAATATTAGATTCTGGCGATTTTGATAGGTATGATGAATGTGAGGATATATTAAAAGAAGCTTTGGCAGTAGGTGGTGAAAAAGATAATGGAATTGATGTTTTTCACGCAATAGACGAAGTTTTAAGTGATGATTTTAGGAATCCAGTACCAACAGGATTAGTTGGTATAGATAATTTAATGGATGGTGGCTTAGCAAAAGGTGAATTAGGGGTTATATTAGCACCATTTGGTGTCGGTAAAACCACTTTAATAACACGTATGGCTAACACTGCATATAATTTAGGTTATAACGTAGTACAAATATTTTTTGAGGATAATCCTAAAGTTATTCAAAGAAAACATATGACTTGTTGGACTGAAATTTCTTTAAATGAATTAACCGAAAGAAAAGAAGAAGTTAAAGCTTTATTACCACAATTTAAAGAAAAAGAGGGTAACTTAATATTAAAAAAGATGCCTAGTGATGGTACAACAATTAATCATATAAAACAATATTTACGAAAACTAACATCAAACGGAACAAAACCCGATGTAGTTTTTATAGATTATATGGATTGTGTCGTTCCCACTAAACAATTTAAAGACGAATATCAAGGTGAAGGAAACGTTATGAGACAGTTTGAAACTATGATTTCTGAATTAGATGTTGTTGGTTGGACTGCGGTACAAGGTAATAGAAGTTCTATAGGTGCGGATGTAGTGAAAGCGGATATGATAGGTGGTTCGATTAAAAAAGGACAAATTGGACACTTTATTATTTCAGTAGCTAAAACATTAGAACAAAAAGAAGAAGGAACTGCCACTATGGCAATACTTAAATCTAGATTCGGTAAGGATGGTATAATATTCGAAGATATACTATTTGATAACGGTTCTTTAAAAATAGACACTAGTATTTCTAGTGATGTTTCATTCTTAGAACACCAAAATGGTGAAGAGAAGAGAAAGTCTCAATTGGTTATAGATGCCATGAAAAAGAAAAGAGAGACATTAGGGGAAAATTAATAATAATAATTAAATTAAGTAGTTAAAAAAATGGAGTTATCAAGCAAAATTTTATCAGATATTACAGTGTATATGAAATACGCAAAATATCTACCAGAATTAAACAGAAGAGAGACGTGGGACGAATTAGTTACCCGTAATAAAGAGATGCATCAAAAAAAATACCCAAATATTGCAGATAAAATTGATGAAGCGTACAAATTTGTGTACGATAAAAAAGTATTACCCTCAATGAGAAGTATGCAATTTGGGGGTAAACCAATTGAAATATCACCTAATAGAATTTATAATTGTGCATATATGCCTATAGATCATATTGATTCTTTTAGTGAATGTATGTTCTTATTATTAGGTGGTACTGGTGTAGGTTATTCAGTACAAAGACATCATGTGGAGAAATTACCACCGGTAAATAAACCATACCCAAAAAGAACAAAAAGATTTTTAATTAGTGACTCTATAGAAGGTTGGGCAGATGCAATTAAATTATTAATGAAATCTTTTCTTAACGGAAAAAGTTCTCGAATAGAATTTGACTATTCTGATATTAGACCTAAAGGAGCTAGATTAGTAACATCAGGAGGTAAAGCACCAGGACCTCAACCACTAAAAGAATGTATTGTAAAAATAACTGGTATATTAAGTGAAAAAGAAGATGGTGAACAATTAACTACTTTGGAAGTACATGATATTGTATGTCATATTGCAGATGCGGTATTAGCGGGTGGTATTCGTAGAGCAGCATTAATTAGTTTATTTTCTGCGGATGATCAAGCAATGATAGGTTGTAAGTCTGGTAACTGGTGGGAAACTAATCCACAAAGAGGTAGAGCTAATAACTCAGCTTGTTTAATGAGACATAAGATAACTAAGGAATTCTTTTTGGATTTATGGAAAAGAGTTGAATTAAGTGGATCTGGTGAACCAGGAATTTACTTTAATAATGATAAAGATTGGGGAACTAATCCATGTTGTGAAATTGCATTAAGACCTTATCAGTTTTGTAATCTTTGTGAAGTAAACGTATCTAATATTGAGTCACAAGAAGATTTAAATGAAAGAGTAAAAGCTGCATCATTTATTGGTACATTACAGGCGGGTTATACTCACTTCCATTATTTAAGAGATATTTGGCAAGAAACAACTGAAAAAGAAGCATTAATTGGTGTTAGTATGACTGGAATTGGATCTGGTAGAGTATTAGGTTATGATATGGAAGAAGCGGCAAAAGTTGTTAAGAAAGAAAACAGTAAAGTGGCTAAGTTAATTGGTATTAATAAGTCTGCTAGAACAACAACAGTAAAACCAGCAGGAACAACTTCACTTACGTTGGGTACATCTTCAGGTATACATGCTTGGCATAATGACTATTATGTTAGAAGAGTTAGAGTGGGTAAAAATGAATCAATGTATACATATTTACATACTAATCATCCAGAATTGATAGAAGATGATTATTTTAGAGGTCATGACACTGCAGTTATTTCTATACCACAAAAAGCACCAAAAGGATCAATTTTAAGAACTGAGTCACCGTTTGATTTATTAGAAAGAGTTAAAAAAGTTGCAACTAAGTGGGTTCAAGGTGGACACAATAGTGGTTCTAATTCACATAATGTATCTGCAACTATATCCTTAAAAGATGAAGATTGGGATTTAGCGGGTGAATGGATGTGGAAAAATAGAGATCATTACAACGGTTTATCGGTATTACCCTATAATGGTGGTACATATGTACAAGCACCTTTTGAAGATTGTACTAAGGAAGATTATGAAAAGATGATGAAAACATTAAGTGAGATAGATTTATCAAACGTAATTGAGGAAGACGATGAAACTAATTTAAGTGGAGAGTTAGCTTGTGCCGGTGGTGCTTGTGAGATTACTTAAAATAAATTCTAAATATAGTTATAAAAGGTATCTAAATGATACCTTTTTTTTTTATATAACCTTTTCTTTTAAAAAAATTATTGTAGAATATTTATATACATATGGCAGACATAAGATACATAAATATTGATTTCCCTTTTAGGGATAGTGAAAAAGGGTTTTACTTTAAATTAAACCAAACTGATAAAGATGCAATTAAAGCAGATTTACTACATTTATTATTAACCAATAAAGGTGAGAGATTATATATGCCAGATTTTGGTAGCGATTTAAAAAAGTTTATATTTCAACCAAACGATAATATAACACATAGCGAGATTAAAGATAATCTTAATGAGACAATAAAAAGGTACATACCTAATTTGTCCGTTGATAGTATAGACTTCAAAAAAAATGATATAGAAGAATTAATAATAGTAGAATTAAAATATACAGTAATAGATGGTACATTTGCATCTTCAGATATTTTACAAATAACACTTTAATTATGGAAAAGAAAATAAATTATAATAGTAGAAACTTTGCAGAAGTAAGGGCGGAATTAATAGGGTTTATACAACAGTATTATCCTGAAGTATTTTCTGATTTTAATGATGCCTCAGTAGGTATGATGTTATTAGAATTAAACGCTGCAGTGGGAGATATGTTATCTTTTCATACTGATAGAATGTTTAATGAAACACAAATCAATTATGCACAAGAACGTTCTTCATTATTAGAATTAGCTAGAACTTTTGGGGTTAATGTACCTGGTAAAAGACCTAGTATTACTTTAGTAGATTTTGAAATAACAGTGCCGGTTGCTGGCAGTGCGGGTGATAGAGCAGATTATAGTTATGCACCATTACTTTTAAAAGGTACACAAGTTAGTGGTGGTGGTAAAATATTTGAGTTACCTGATGATTTAGATTTCTCCTCACCGTTTAGTAGTAGTGGTATACCGAATAGAAAAGTTATTCCTAGAAGAAATGGTTTAGGTGGAATACTTAACTATAGGTTAATAAAACAAGGTATAGTTTTAAATGGAATAACCAAAGAATATAAAAGAGTTATAAGTAGAGAAGATTATAAACCATTTTTCGAAGTAATTTTACCTGAAGAAAATGTAATTTCTATAGATAATGTAATTACATTAGAAGGTACTAATTTAACTACACCCCCAACACTTAACGACTATAGTGAGTTTAATAATAATTTTTATCAAGTTTCCGCATTAGCAGAAGCAGAAAAGTTTATTGAGGACCCTAATACACCATCTAATACTGAAGGTATATTGTCGGGCAAATGGAAAAATATACCACAAAGATTTATAACTGAATATACAGACAATGGATTTTGTAAAATTATTTTTGGTGGTGGAGAAATAGATACATCAGAATTAAATGATTTTATTGGGTGCAGGGGACAAATAGATAAAATAGGTAATTTTGTTAATAATAATTCTTTAGGTACAATAGCGGTTCCAGGAAGAACAATGTTCGTAAAATATAGAGTTGGTGGTGGTGCAGATAGTAACATTGGACCTAATGTATTAAAAAGTTTAGGTGAAGTTTTTATGATTACTACTGGAGAAGATTCTGTTATCAATGAAAATGTTAGAAATAGTTTGGTAGTAAATAATCCTATTCCTGCAATCGGTGGTAAAGAACAACCATCATTAAATGAAATAAGAAATTTAGTTAAGTATAATTTTTCTGCACAAGAAAGATGTGTCACCATTAAAGATTATTTAAGTCGAATAACATTAATGCCAGGTAAATTTGGTATACCTTTTAGAACTGGAGTTTGGGAACAAAGAAATAAAATCAATATTACTATATTAGCATTAGACGAAAATTCAAAACTAACTAATAAATCAACTAGTACACTTAAAGAAAACATAGTAGAGTACTTAGCGGATTACAGAATGTTAAATGATTATATAACAATAAAAGATGGTAGAATTATAAATTTAGGTTTTGAAGTATCTTTATTTACCGATAAATCTACATCTAAAGGTGAAATTATGGGAGATGTAATTGAAACAGTTGAAAGTTATTTAGATATAAATAAATGGGAAATGGGTGAAAACGTTTATTTAGCCCAATTAATAGAAAATATTAATAATGTTGGTGGTGTTCTTAATGTTACCGACATCAAAATTTTTAATAAAGTAGGGGATAAGTATTCATTGAATGAAATATCACAACCTTATAGTGACGATGCAACTAAACAAATTGATATTTCAGATGATTACACATTATTTGGTGAACCAGATGCAATGTTCGAAGTTAAATTCCCCAATAAAGATATAAAAGTAAGGTTTAAATAGTTACTTTTTTTAATATATGAATTAGTTTTAAAGAAAAATAGAAATTATGGGATGTAGCACATGTAAACAAAAAGGAGAAAATAAAAAAAACGGAATAGATAAAGAAGTAAAATTAATGCCTGATGCAATAACTAATGGAGATTGGGGAGATATGACATTTCTTTTAAAAATTGTTGTATTTGCAGTTATAACTGTTGCAATTCCTTTGGTTGTAGTAGTTTTAGCATTACAATTATTTCTTCATCTTTTTACACCTAAATTTTTAAATAAAATTAGAAATAATTGGTCTAACTTTGTTAAAAAATTGATAGTAAAAGAAAAACAATTTACTCATAAAAAAAGGGTAGAAAAAAGAGAAAAACAATTCTCAAACGGAGATGACTTTGAAGAACTTGTTGTTGAAGAAAATAACGTACTATATGAAGAAAAATAAATATGTCGAAATCTATTCGGATAAGAACTACCCCCAATGGTGATGATAAATATATTAAAGTAGAACTTAAACAAGACTTTGATTTACTTGAAATATTAAGTTTAAAAATTAAACAGTCAGATGTTTATGGTAATTTCTGTGCTGATCATGGTGTTGTTGCTGGTAGAGTTATTATAAATAATGGTTTTGGTGTTCCTAATGTAAAAGTATCTATCTTTATACCTAAAGATTCAAATACTTCTTTATTAGAAAAATTATATCCTTATACTTCACCAACCCCTTCAGAAAAAAACGTAAGTGGTATTAGATACAATCTTTTACCAAATACACAACAGTCATTTGATCATACACCAGTTGGTACTTTTCCGGATAAATTATCAATATTAGATGATGAAACAAGTTTAGAAATTTATGATAAATATTATAAATTTACTACAACTACTAATGAAGCAGGAGATTTTCTTTTATTAGGTGTACCAACAGGAAATCAAATATTACATTACGATATGGATATTAGTGATATAGGTTTTATATCATCTAGACCATATGAGTTAATAGAACAAGGATATTCTAAAGAATTATTTGAGTCCCCTTTTAAATTTAAGAAGGGTAGAAATTTAGATAGTCTAGCTCAAATAATAAGTGCGAATATACCTATTTCAGTTGAACCGTTCTGGTGTGATAATTTGAGTACCGGTAGAGTAATAGGTATTACTAGAGAAGATATTAGTATAGATGCAATAGAACTTACACCTACCGCAATGTTTTTTGGTAGTGTCATTAGTGATGATGAAAAAGATTCTGTTAATAAAAAATGTAGACCTAGAAAAAAAATGGGTCGAATGGATGAAGTTATTACATCTACAGGAGATATAGAGGCAATTTATAGGACTGCAGATGGGGATATAGATTCTTATCCGATAGAGAAGGATATTATAGATGAAAATGGTACATTTGCAATACAATTACCAATGCAGTTTAGAAAAGTAGTAACAGATGAGTTTGGTAATTTAGTGCCAAGTCCTGATGGTGTTAAAGGTATTGCTACTGAAGCAGATTACCGATTTAGAATAAGTATGGATGCCACTAATGACGATAAAAGATTAAGACAGAGAGCTAATTTTTTAGTACCTAATTTAACAGGCAATTATAACTTCAACAAATATAATAGAGATGAGGTAAAAGATGAAAAACCTTTTAATATAAATCAACAACTATCTACAATTACACAAAATACACCTTATTCTGCAGATACGACAAATCAGTATAATTATTTGGAGGATTTTCAAACCTTTAGGTGGAAAAAAGTTTATACTATTAAACAGTTTATAGGTAGATACCAGTCTACAAAAAGAGAACAAAGTAGATCATTTATTGGTATAAAAGATATACTCAGAGGTAGTGGCACTAATAAGTTTCCAGTAAATAGGTTATATGATAGAATACACCCAATATACACTATAGTGTGTTTTTTAATGACTTTTATTGGTATTATAATTGCATTTATTAATGGTTTAATGAATATAATTAATGGTTTAGTAACTGCGATATGTAATGTTAAAATAATTTGTGGTATCGGTATAACTAAAACTGGTTGTGGCGGAAGTTTACCATGTATAGGTTTTAGTAAAAGGTTTGCATTTCTAGGTATTTCATTTACTATCAGTTTCTGTCGTTGTTTGGTTTTTAAACGGAAATGTATATTCTCAAAAATGTTATGTAAAAGATGTGAGGATATTTGCACAGGACCAGGTCCTAATGAATGGCATAGTTGTTGTCGAAATCCTGGAAATTCTAACGACCAAGCACACGGTTGTCCAGAAAATAAATGTTCTACAGGAATTTCAGCAGATGATGACTGTTGTGGTAAATGTTGTGGTAAAATTAATCTAATTGCATTAAAATGTCCTGAAGAAAGTAATACAGGACCGTGGAAACCATCAGTTATTAAAACGCCTTTTGCTTCTAGTCAATGTAATGAAACGTATATTGTTCCTTTTAGTTGTAAACAATGTTCTGGTCAAAGTACACCACAAATAAAAGAATGGGTACAATGTAAATTAGAAGGGTTAGCCACTGCACTTAATATGTTAAAATTAGATTTTTATAATGATTGGGTTAGTGGTGTTTTATATTTTCCACTAATAAAAAGAAAGTATAAAGTAAGAAAAAGAAAAAAAGGGAGAGGGCAAGTTAGAAAAGATAAATTTTGTGACTTTGATTGTAATCCAGATTATCAATCACCACTATTTTATAAAAAATGGAGAGTTAAAATTAAAAATACTACAGTTGCATCTAAAAGGGATTTTACTGTTGATGGTTGTAAAATAGTATTAAGGGGGGGTTATAGAGAAGTTACTAACTGGTTTGGTGAGTATAGTTCGGATATTAGTGTTGCTACGTTAACTGCACAAGCCAAAGAAGCTGCATTAGGTACTATTACATTTAGAGGTAAAGATAATAATATGAATGGTTGTACATTAAAGTTGAGTGATTCTGCAGTACAACAAGAAATTGCTAATACATCGGGAATAGATTGGGAATACGATGATAAAGAATTTCCTGGACCACACGGCAAACCCAAATATGTTAAAGCATCTGATCCACTAACAGGATTAGAGAAATGGGAAAACGTAGGGGGTCATGCGCACCACAAAAATAAATGTAGTACAGTTTATAGGGTAGAAAGAGAAGAATATTTTAAAAATGAAATAGGGTGTCCGGGAACAGTAGATGGTAACGCTCAATTTGATGATCCTTTTGCAATAGTAGATTCAGTGCCTGAAGGTAATGAAACTAATAGTTTATATGAGAATGTTGGTGATTGTGAAAATACTGGTTGTGGTTCTGAATGTACCGAAGGTGTACAAGCGTGTAATAGGAGGGCTTGTAAATGTAATACT
>WLWF01003531.1_pt1 | contig 10156 bp, 7 predicted proteins | sample 6718331 | NCBI WGS metagenome assembly WLWF01 (sample SAMN12718692, study PRJNA515312) | sponge metagenome | isolation source: marine sponge | host: Mycale hentscheli | place: New Zealand: South Island, Marlborough, Capsize Point | collected 2003-05-01
CTAAAGGACCTCCTGTGTTATAAGATACATTAACTGCATTAAAGCTATTCACCATGCCTTCATTTAAAAAGCTGTTTGCACTAAAATCAAATAATTTAGGTGCAAATGCAGGGTCTGAGAATGGAGATGTTGCCGAGTACTCACCGTTCTCATATCTGTATCTATATGCAAAACATATATACCTATCCTCTAAAAACTTATCTTGAGATTCGGGGATATTTACTAATTCAATAGTAGGTGCGTATAGCGGTGGTCTTTTTATAACAAGCAGCCTTTCTTCCAGTAAAGTTGGGTCGCCATCGTAATCTACTCCAGATACATTAGGGTTAGCATAAGAGCTACTCACATTTATACATCTAGGTGCATTATAGTTATCTGTAAAGAATAATAAGTCATTCACCTTATCAACTCCAGTAATTAGATACTTAGGGTTAAAGTTTAGAGTGGTATTCAAAGACCCTCCATCACTCATACTAATAACGTGGTAGTTTATGATATCAGACTTAGTATTGTACGATACTATTAAATCTATTTTATCGGTAGGGCTAGTAGCAAAGTTTTCATCGTGTACAAACCAATAGATAGTCTCATTAGCTCCATCTTGGAAAGCTCCTATAGTCCTAGCAGAACTACTTAAGTCAAGACCATTATATGCTAATTTGGTTAAAGAAACATTACCCTTAGCGTTCTCAATAACGCCAATCTCAGAGTTCTCAGTAGAACCCATTCTAACGTTTACTGCATTTATATATTCTCCATCAGGTAAAATCCGTTCATCAACGGACTTGTTCATCTTCCCTTTTATAAAACTTCTTGTAATATTCGCCATATTATTTCAACCACTTATCTTTTCCTCGCATATTCATTAACAATCTTCCAGGATGGATATTGCTTATTCTTATTCTAGCATTTCTAAGCAAAGCAGTTTTTCTTTTCTGTGCTCTTCTTACAACATACTCTTGCACATTTAGTTTACTGTTAAGCAAGGAGTATTCAATGTGAGCGTATATATAGTCTTCAAATAATTTGTTTACTGTAATCTTAGAGTCATCTCCTCCCTCCATACCATCAGACACATACTCAAGAACACAAGATTCATTCGCCATATCTGAGCTGAAGTTAATTACACCTGTCTTTTTATCTATAACAAATGTTGGATTAAAGTTAGCTGTCTCAGTATTAAGACCAAATCTAGGTCCTACTGCATAATCAAAATACCAATCACCATTGTAGTTATATCCAGCTACACCATCAAACTGGCTATTACCATTTAAGTATATACTTTTAGTCTGCCCTGTTATTCTATCATAATCTATGTCAGAAAACTCAGGCTTAAGTATGTTGCCATCTATATCAAATAGTATTCTACCTGTATTGTCTTGAAGATACTCTGCAGATGAATTTGTTTGTATGTTCTCTGTAAGTGGTCTAAGAACGCCATCTTTATATAAACTTACTCTAACCCAATTCACATAGTCAGATGGAAGAATGTATCTTAGATTGTCTCCTACAGAAAGCTGTAGAACTTTTATCTCTTTAAATGCATCGTAGTTTAGCTCTTGTACACCTCTCTTTGCATGGAACAAAATCTTATATCTCTCCTCATTATTTACTAATGAATGATTGCCGCTATACATCAACATAAAGTTGTTAACGATATCATAAAGACTCACATATTGATATGAACCCCAGTTTTCATCTTCAGGAGTTGCCCCCTCATTTGCGTAGTATTTATATTGTGATATATATGCCATTATTGTGTTGCTGCAGTTTCTTTTTGTTCTTGTATGTTAGCAAACTGAACTACATCAGCTTCTCTTATCTGTACTCCAGAGTACTGAAGTATTTTTATTATCAATGAAGTCTCGTCATCTAAAGGTAACTCAAAGTCTTGATAATCAGGTTGCGATTGGTCGAACACGGGCTCTCCACTTAAAAGAGTTTTATATGTCCACTTAGGGTCTTTAGGATATCTTATGTATTGAGAAAGGACCTGACCTATTTTATTTACACTATTCGGAAATGCTTTTAATATAGCCCCTTCTTGTGTGTACGCAGGGTATGCAAGATTTGGCTTAGTCAACAATGAGTTGTTGAGCATAGTTATTTTACTGTGAGAAACTTTCTCAGCCTCCTGTAGAGAGTCTCTGTATATACTGTAGCTTATGCCATTAGAATTAAATGGTGTAGCTGTAACTTCGCTTTCTGTAGTAAATAGAGATGTTTCAGAGTTAACTAATGTAATGGTTACATACTGTGTAATGCCATCACTAACTAACCCAATAACATCACCTGCCTTAACCCCATCTGTTATGAAATTAGCAGTTGCATCTATTAGCTCTATTTCAGTTACGCCAACATTTGTAGTTGTCCCACTCGTTACAAAATTGTCGTATATAAGGACCTTATTTAATAAGTAGTAGTCATCCCCTGTTGTAGTGGCAGATGGCAGGTAGTATACGTTGCTTATTGTTGGTGGTGTATTGCTAAGGCTTAAAGGATTAGTTACAGAAAATACGTCAATCCCCTCTTCTATTGTCTTAGTTAAATCTGCGTATCCTGAACCAGATACTCTGGCATTCTCTTTATTTATTTGAGTATTGTAATTATAGAAATAATTCTCAAAGATTTCTAACTGTGCTTGCTTGGCAAATAAGTTAAAATCCTGCGGAGATATATATCCATAGTTGTTCTTGTTAAGAACCGAAAATACTGTATTTCGTACTGAGTTTATCATCCTAAACTTTTTCACAAAGATAATAAAAAAAAAGAACCCCTTCCATTTAGAAGAGGTTCTTAAATTAATTGTTAGATTACTCTAATTAAGCAACAGCAATTGATGTAACAGCTGCACCTACAGGTATTTTAACCTCAGATACAACATCTGTCCAACTAGTTTCAGCAGCTTTAAATAAAGCTTCGTAAATTTCGTCAACAAATACTTGAGTAAAACCTGTTCCTGTTAGCGTCACATCTTGTGCTATTGTATGCATAACAATTGAAGTAGCATCAATAAATTCTACATAAATAATTGAATCAGTAGAAATATATTCTGTTCCTGCTGAAGTGATAAATGATAAGTACTTTTTCATATTTTTAATAATTATTTTGCAAATATAATACAAAAAAACCTTATTCTTCTAGAAGCTTCTCTAGCATAACTAGTGATTCAATCCCCTCATCACTCTGTAGGTACGATGTGGTCTCATCCATAGGGTCTACGTTAAAAGGAACTACAAGCATTCTTGTTTTATTAGAAGAGGTATTATACCATACTTCTTTTCTGTTCTTTCTAAATGACAATAATCCTTTATCAAAGAATAATTGTATCTTACCTTGCAACTGAAGCGAAGGGTCTTTTATTAATCGCAAGAACTCTCTTGGTTCTCTTTTAGCAAATATTAATATATCTCTCTTTAATTCAGCAGTAGATATATTTGATGTGTCTTTATTAAATAATACACGGCTAACATTTTCAACTTGCTCAAGACTAAGTTGTCTTGCTTCTATCAATGCATCTACCTCTAAGTTTAACTCCTCTACATCATCCTGTGCATCTCTTTCATTATCTATCTCCTCAAAATGGCTTCCATTCATAGGGTGATAATGTAAAAATGACTGAAGTACCGGGTTATTTTTAGGTACGTGTAAAAAACCATCTTCAAAGATTATTGGCTCTAGTATGGCATTGCCATCTTGCTCATCCTCAAATGGTGATTTTTGATTTCGAGCATATCTCAATGCTCTGTTTACATTTTGCTCCTCATCAAAATACATTAAAGGATATCTTGAAGAATTTTTTGTAGGCAACATAAATGCCAATGGAGTCTCTGCTGATTTTAATTTGTAGTGCTTGTCTACAATGGTTTGTTTATTTTTCATTTGATTTAATTTAAAAATTTAAAATAAGGGGTGCACAAATGTACACCCCTATAATTAATATTCCTTAATCTTTAAAGATAAAGAAGTTGTTAGCACCTAAAGTACATACAGCTCTTTCAGAAAGGAATTGAACTTCCATTGCATCAAGGTCGCTGTTTTGTGCTCCGCCTGCAGAACCTGTAATCCAAGTTTTGTATCGTCTGTCTTCAGTTTCAGAAGCACGATATCTAACGTGTAAGAAAGGACGTTTAGCGTTTTTACCAAGTACTTGGTCGTAAACAGAAGTAGAACCAGCAGGAACTAATAATCCGTTAACTGCACCTGTACCAGTAAGACCACCTCTCATAGTAGGGTCGTTTAGGTATTTCCAATCAGTTTTGTAGAAATCATAACCTCTACGGAAACCTGTGAAACCTAAGTTAAGAGCCATCTCTTTATCGTTATCAAATAGACCGTAAGACGTTCCACCTGCTCCGTAAGAGTTTTGAGAAGCTAACATATCATCAATGTCAAATCCAAATGCTCTGTTCAAGAAAACAACGTTCTCTTCGATAGCACCTTGTTTGTCAAGACGAGATATGATTGTATCCCACTCAGCTAAAGTAGTTGGGTTACCACCTGACCATACGTTTCCTCTGTTGTTAACAACATAGAAGATACCTTCAGAACCATCAGCAACAGCAGCATTAGCTACGTTATCCATAGGAACAGCTTCAATCATTGCAGTCTCTAAGTAATCGTCAAAACGTAGACGAGTTTCGTGCTCAGACTTAAGATACCATAAGTATCCGTTAGCTCCATTTTCAGTAGAAACTTCTACCCATCCGATTTGTGCCATATCAGAACCTGATACTGCATACTTATCTTTAAGTATAATTGGTTTGTTCTCAAAGAATACATCTTCTGCTTCTAAAGAACCTACCATTCCGTTAGTTCCTTTTTTGAACTCAGAACCGTATACAAATACTGAAAAAGTTGCACCAGTACCTGCTACTGCTAGTCCAGCAGTTTCATAAAAAGCCACTGTAAAAGTAAGACCTGTAGCTGCGGTAACAATACCTTTGTTGCTTACTGCTCCAGTGCTTAACATAACAGTTTGACCTATTCTGATAGCAGCTGTACTTGCACCAGCATCATTTACTGTAAATACTGCAGTAGCTGCAGCTAAAGCAGCTGTGGTTGTTACGTTAACATACTTAGTGTGTAGTCTTCCTTGCTCAGCCCATTTGATAAGGTCAGAGTTAGAAGGCATCTCAGCACCTACCATTCTTAAGAATGAAGCTACTGTGCGGTTACCATATCTTTCAAACTCTTTCTCATAAGTATCTGGAAGATACTGATTCAAGAAGTTAAAGTTGGTAATGTAATTTGTCGAAAGGGCTACTTTTTCAGCACTTGGCTGTAAGTTAAAACCCGGGGTAGATAAAACTGCCATGATTTTTTAATTTTTTAATTTTTACTTTTTATTTTTAGTCCTCTTCCCGAAGTGTCGTTTAGAGATTTTACTTGAAACCCGCCCTTAGAAGTTACTTGTGGTGTTGAGCGTTCAGACATATTAATGTTTTTCGTCTTACGCATTACATCGTCAGTAGCCTCTGCTTTACCTTGCTCATAAAAGAACTTAGCAAACTTGTCGGGGTTCATTGCGAGAGACAATGACCTGTGGTATCCAACAGCGTCTGAAATCATACCACTCTCATCCAAGTACTTTGATATAAAGGACTGTGGATTTGATTGTATTTTCTTTAACTCTGTTGCATCGCCTGGGGAGAAAACAATCTTCTTGTCGTCAAGCGTGAACTCAAAACCTTTGAACTCACTTCCGAATACGTCTTCAGTTTTCTTATGAAACCAATCACGCTTTCTGTTTGCCTCTTCCTCATAGGTCTTTGCGGACTCTATATATTGTTTATACGCCTGAATTTCTTCTGCCTCACTTTCAGAAATAGAACTCCCTCTTGACTCAAGGGGAACTCTGTACTTTTCCTTCTGCTCTTCAAAATACTTCTTGGCTTTAGCAATAGTCTTTTTTCGTGCTATTTTCTTTTTCTTTACATCTGATTCTTCATCGAACTCTTCATCAATCATAAAGTCTTCCATAATAGACTCTATGTCTTCAGAATCCAATCCTTCTTCAGTAGCAAAGAAATATTCCTTTAGCAACGTATCAGAATCTAAGTCATCAATGTTCTTGTTAAGTTTAACAAAATCCTCAATACCTCGACCTGTTTCTTTTTTATACTTAAAGTATGCAGATACATCTTCAGGTAACTCCTCAGACTCTCTAACTGCAGTCAACTCATCAAGTGAGTTAATATCTCTGCCATACTTATTCTTAATAAATGAAAGAACGTCATCTTCACTTAGTTCAGGTGCTATGTACTCCGGTTGCTCTTCTTGTTGAGGAGCTTCCTCTTCTATAGTCTCTTCACTAAACTTTTGTTCGTGCTGTTCAAGCAGTTGTTCTTCAACTTCCTGAATAGACTTTTCTTCTACTGCCTCAACGGCTCTTACTTTTAATTCCATTAGATTTTATTTTTTGCAAAATTAACATATATTCTGAACACCTATCTTGGTTCAAACTCTGCTAAGTCAAACCCATCAAGACTGTCCTCGTTTGATTCAAAGCTCATTGGAGGTAAGTTATTCTTACGTTGGTTTATTAACTTAGACTGTTCCGTATTCTGTTGGCTTATTCTCTTAGCCTTTGCATCTTCTTTATCTTGTTCTCTTTTAGATAAAGACTCAACCTCCATACCTCTAAGCTGCATATTCATTTGGAACTCTTTATCCATTAGCATCATTTTTAAGTCTGCTTCATTCTTGAGTTTCTCAATATCAAATGCAACCTCAGCTTGCTTTAACTGCATCTTAGACTGAGTCTCTAATTGAATATTCTGTGCCGCAACTTGTGCAGCCATTTGCTGGGATTGTTGTTGAATCTGTGCTTGCATTTGCTGTTGCTGTGCTTGCATTTTTTCTTCACGTTCCTGTTTACTTTTACGCTTAACCTTTAACAACTGATTAGCAAGTTTAAGATTTCTCAATTCGCGTATATCAATAGCATCCTCAAGATTTATATCACCTTTAGATAATGCCATCTGTATATTCTGCTCTAGTTGAGATTTTTGTTCTTCATCTGGAGATACTTCAATGAATATACCAAAGTCATACATATACAACTCATTTATGTCATTAAGTATGGATACATTATACTTACCTATCTTATTAACAAACTCATCTTTAAAATCGGCATACTCCAAAATGTCAGCTACCCGATACGATAACCCTTCAGCTATTGTTCTATACACATATAGACTTCCATCTAGTATATGTCTAGTTGCTGTGTTTGAGTTAGCTGCTGCAAGCTTCTGTAAACCAACTAAAGAGTTAGGGTCAGGACTACTTCCATCTCTAGCCTCATTTAAGCCTGTTACGTTGCGTATCTCATTTAAGTAATGGTTATAGTTGCCTATTAACATTTGAGACTTAGATGCCCCTGAATTAGCTGTTAGCTGTTGTATTGGAACTCTTGCATTATTAAACTCACCATCTCCTGTATAGCTTCTACCAATCACACTACCTGTTTGGAAGTATAATCTCAAAGCATCCTCTGGATTGTAAGCTGCACCTGTACCAAGGTCAACCTCATTAAGACCATCTGCATCAATGAACACACCATCAGGAACTACTCTAGATATTACTTGTTGTAGCTTTAAGTGAGTAATCTGAATCAAGTCAGTAAAAGGTATCATTCTTCTAACTAAAGACTCAATCACACCTTTGTACATTCTTGGAGCTACTGCTACGTAGTTTGGCATTGCGTGTTGACTTGCAGACTTTGGTCTAACCATATTCTTAGACAACTCCCACTTAAGCATTATGTTAGTACCCATAACCATAACACCACTATACCACACATCAATAGTCTTAGATACTTTCTCAAATGACCCTTCCTCCATCATCTCTTCAGGTGGGTTAAACTGGTCATCTTTCTCTACCATAGAAATGTTGCCATTCTCTTTAATCTTCTTCTTGTATACAACCTCTTTAGTTGTCTTGTAGTTGAAGTACATAAGAGTAGTAGTATCTCTATAGAATATATCGTTGTCATAGTACTGAGCTACGTTATAGTAGTCATACCAAGCATCCCCATACTTAGATATCTCCTCTAAATCAGAGTTAGTTAAAGTAGGGTCTATTTTCTTTAATTCAGTAATTGGAACAGTCTTAATCTCACCCCAATAGAAACAATCTTTAAAGTGAGGGTCTTCAGTGTAACTGTACACAACATTAGCAGGGTCTACATAGTCAATTTGTATTCCAGCTCCCGGAAGAAAGTCGTGTTTAGCAACTGCAACTCCAAGGACCGTTAAGTCATAATCTAATCGTTTTCTGATATCATCGTAATGATTCTCATCAAACATTGTATTAACAGCAGTCTCTTCAGCAATCTCAATAGCAGGCTTAAAGTTAAGCTGCATATATAACGCTAACTCCTCATCTGTCTGAGGTAGTTGTTCTGGACTAACCGTAAAAGGATTAACTCCTGTATTTTTTTGTATTTTTTCTAAAAAAGGTTTAGCAATCATTTGAGACTCAATCATCTCTTGATACTTGCTTCTCTTAGACTGAGACATAGCATCTTGCGAGTAAGCCTTAACCTTAAACTGTCGGTCAGACATACCATTTACAACAATATCTACAAACTTAGGAATTATAGGAACAGGCGTCCAATCTAAATTAAGATAAGACAAGTCACCATCAACAGCAAGCTCATTTTTATATTTTGCTACAGATTGCTCTCCACGAGCGTATAATCTTAGCCTATGGAAGTCTCCCCACTGGCTATAAAATCTACATCCTGCTCCGTCCTTTTTGAACCATTCGTAAGAAATGGCTCTGCCTATCTGCAAACCAAACTCAAGAGTTTTCTTCTCAGAGTCTGAAACAAATTGACTTGGAAAACCTGCAGATGATATGTCTATGCTAACATCTTTCATCTAATAATTTCGCTAATATTTCCTTTATTGCTGTATCTTGCAAAGTTAATGTTTATTTTTGATTGTTTTTTCTCAACCTTATATAGGTGCTTGTTCACAGCCATTAATGCCAAGCCTGAACTTATCGTAGCATCAAACTTAGTTCTATTAGCTATGTCAAACTTAGCCCAGTCTTCTAAGGTTCTATTAAATGGCATACTACCTATCTCATCTGCATCTCTATATGTAGCCTCAGAGTCAAACCCTATGTGCTTCTCGATGTAAGACTCAATAGCGGCTGCGTGCGCCTGCTTAACATCCTCGCTACTGTTTGGTATACCACCTAACTCACGCTCTGTTGTAGATAGCTTATTGTACGTCTTGTCTGGTCTGTTCATACAGAATCCTCTGTACCCTCTATTCTTAAAGTGATACAGTAATCTTGGCTTATTGTTCTCTATAAGTATTGGCATACTATAGAACACACACGCCATCAGCACCTCCTCAAAGAATATCTCTGCAGTCTGTGGTCTAGCTACATACTCTAAGAAGAACTCATTGCTAGGTGCTTCATCCATATTGAACATAGTCACACCGTGCAGTGCACCATTAGAACCTCCGCCTCCTACAGTACCTGAGATATCATAAGAGTCACACCCAAATGCACCTATATGGTCATTGCCTGGATATTTCATATTATTCCGTGTAACTGTTCTGTTCTGTAAGTTTTTATTAGGAGTCCAGCTCACATTAAACCTGCCTCTCTTGTCAGGAGTAAATATAACCTCACTGTCCTTTACGCCATCCTTCCAATGGAAACTCCCTCGTGTAGTGTGGTGTTCTTTTATTAGACCATCGTTGTAGTCTATCTGCTGGTATATCTTAGTAAGATTAAATAAAGACTGCTTGCTCTCATCTCTAAATGCGTGAGACTCTGTTCTAGGGAACTGTCTATAGTACTCATTTAACGCATCTGCATCGCTTTTAAGAGACTTTACCTCAGCTTCCCAGTAATCTATCGCTCCGTTCTTAATAAGTCTACCATCGACTCCCATAAGAGGTATCTCTGGCTTATTAAATACAGGCATACCGTATCTATCTATAAATCCCTCCATATTCCACTCCATAGGAATGAATAGGTTATATAGACCACTCTTAGTCTGTCCGTTGTCATTACGGTGTAATACGTCTGAGTCTAAGTATATGTCCTTATAGTTTTGACCACCCTTGCTAAGTGCATTGGAGGTTGACCCCATCATACACTTACCTATTATCCTGCTACCTAATCGTAA
>WLWF01003532.1_pt1 | contig 10155 bp, 12 predicted proteins | sample 6718331 | NCBI WGS metagenome assembly WLWF01 (sample SAMN12718692, study PRJNA515312) | sponge metagenome | isolation source: marine sponge | host: Mycale hentscheli | place: New Zealand: South Island, Marlborough, Capsize Point | collected 2003-05-01
CGTCGCAACATGTCGCCGATCAGTCGCGAGAGTGTCATGATCACATAGATAGAGTAGATAAGATAATAGATATAAAAGAAGAGAGAATAGAAGAGGCCGCCCCAGCGGCGAATCTTTCTTCTGATCTGTTTGAGTTTAAAAAGAATCTACAGGCAGCAGGGATGGAAATTGGCAGCCTTCCTGGCTGGTTGTCCAAAGCCATGAGTAACGGACATGCTAGCACCTACCTGCAAGCATCCCGCGAGTTGGCACACACTGACCTGCTTTCAGGCGACAGTCCATCTCACTTGGGGAATTTCAAGAACACCTCTTGGGTTCAGAGAGTAGCAAATGGGGAGTTCTCAAAGGGTGGACCGGCACCAGTTGACAAGGAAAGCCAGCGCCCGTTCTTTCCACCGGCAGGAAAGGCGATGTGGCCTGAAGAGGCAAAGGCGTGGGTTAATGAGAGTGAAAGCAACAGGCACGCCTATGAGTTGTGGAAGGACCGCAGCCAAAAGAATGCAGACAGGGACGCCCATCGTGGCGACACGCCTCCAGAAGGCACTCCTCTTCCTGCTGCAATCCCTCGTCCTACTCTCAAGAACGCCGATGAGTCTTTTGACACAGCAGCCGCACAGAGGCGTGCTTTGGAGCAAATAGCGGCATTTGAGAAAAGTAGCCAGGGAGGTTGACAACTTACTGGACACATGCCAATAATGACCACACAGCACTGGCAAGCTGTTCTTCCCAACCGCGTTGGTTGAGAGTTTACAGACAAGACTTCCCGCACCTGTGCCAGCAGGCCCGCCAGCAGTGCTAAACTCCTGCTGGCGGGAGCGGGTTTTTTGGAGGGAATTATAAAAGATGGCGCACATAGACAATATCCACGAAAGGTTTTTGAACACTTTAAAAAGAAAAGATAAAAATCCAGAGGCTGTTGTTGAGTTGGCAGCAGGATTTTATGACAGATACTGTGTAAACTTACAGGAGTTTTTGCTGGAACGTGTCGAATGCAATTCTGGTAAAGCTCGCATGGTCGGCGCGTTGCGTATTGATGGCAAGATGAAAAAGTTTGATTTAGTGTATGAGCCAAACAGACGTGGTGGGGAGAAACACTTTCTAATAATTTACCAAATAGACAAAGAAGGAAATTTTAGAGAGCATTGTGAGTGTTCTCCGATCAGGGGAATGGATAGGATATGTGATTTCCTTGGCGTTCCCTTTTCGTACATTGAAGGCGTGTGCGAAATACTAGAACTTCTCGTAGAAACAAATTATGACCCTCTTGGAGAAAAGCAATCAGCCGAAAGGAAACTGATTGATAGAAACAGAGAACTAAAAAACGAAATATACAAAAAAGAAGATTTGTTAAATGATTTGGATTGGACTTGTAGTTGGGTCGCCTCTCACCTGGCGTCAGTGAAGGGTTTGCAGTTTGATGTTCAAGCTGACATGCCTATTGAAAAAGATAGTGTTTGGTTTAACGAAGAATGGAAGAATTTTAATGGTGATAAAAAAACTATTCAGAAGTTTGGCAAGGTTCCAAAAACACGCCCTGTGACGATTGAAAAAGCTAAGGAAAAATACAAAGGAAAATCTGGAGTATATTTTGCATGGTCTATTTTAGACGGTACCTTGAAGTACGTTGGTAAAGGGAAAGACGTTGGGGATCGGCTGCATCCAAAGCGAAAAGAGTTGAAAGAGTGTCATATCAGCGTAAAAGTTATGCCGGAAAAACAAATTCATCTATGGGAGTTGTATTTTATCTGGCTTTGCCAGCCTCAAAGAAACCATGAGGTAAAGCAGTCAATGAGCGAAAGATACAGGGAAGACCTTGAATCAGAAGATCGCTCCGAAGTTGAGAGTATAAAATTAAAACATCTAGAGAATGCTGCATGTCTTTTAGGTTAAGCATGTTTTGGTTGGGTATGGCATGGCAGGGTGGGGTCAGGTGCGGTCCGGTGTGGTAAGGTGAGGTCTTTTTATTCCCGGTCCCAGCAATGGGGCCGGGTTTTTTAATCTTCCCGCCTGCGAGTCCAGACGTTAGATTATGGCATGCCAAAGAAGCCAAAACACAGCGTGACGCATTTTGCCAATTTCGTGGAAGATTCTGCGAACGAGTTGTTCATCGACGCGGAACCGATTGACGTCCCGAAGTACACCTATTGTTTTGAATTGTGGGGACGTTTCTGTGTGTGTGCTGTGCTTGATCAGAAGGCCAGTGAGTTGCCGCTACTAGCACTTGACAGTATTCGGAAACAGTGCCAGAAGCGATACAAGCGTCCGGTGGCTTTGATTATGTATTTAAATCCAAAGGAATGGTCTTGGGAAAAAAGTGAAATGAGGGTAGTAGAATTATTAAACGAGCATGGAGGGGAAGCGTCATGAAGTTTGGCAGATCATGGGCGATGCCGTCCGCAAACACTTTTGAAATCAAGCCCATTGGCGAGTTAATTGCGAGGCACTTGCACGGTCTCAGCGTTGACCCGTTTGCAAATAAAAACAGGCTGGCGACTGTTACCAATGACTTAGACCCAGACATGAAATGTGATTTTGCTCTGGACGCAAAAGAATTCCTAAAGACTTTCAAAGATTCGTCTGTTGATTGTGTTCTGTTTGACCCACCTTATTCGACGCGACAAATTGCAGAGCATTACAAGCGATTAGGCAAGACCGTCAACATGGAAACAACACAGTCTAGTTTTTGGGGAAATCTTAAAAAAGAAATTGGCAGAATAGTTAAAGACGGCGGCAAGGTGCTTTCTTTTGGTTGGAACAGTGGCGGCATTGGTAAGAAATTAAGTTTTGAAATTGAAGAGATTTTGCTTGTGGCTCATGGCGGCTGGCACAATGATACGATCTGTACCGTTGAAAGAAAACGCAAAACGCAACCAAGGCTTTTTCATTAGCGGAAGCGATGGCGGAACAGTGAGGAAGGATTTAACAAGGAGGAAAGGAGATGGGCGATATGTGGAGGAGTTACACGGACGAACAACTTGGAACGAATGGCTGGCATGAACCTGTTGAGAGGGAGGAGTTAAAGCGGTACGAAAGCGGAGCAACGCGAAGCGAAATGAAAACCGCCTTCTCTTTGCTTCCTTGGGATGCCTTACAAGCGGCTGCACAGGTGATGAAGGAGGGAGCCAAGACGCACGGCAAGCACAACTGGAAGCAGGGTTTCCCGATTGACGAAGGACTAGATCATGTTTTAGATCACTTAGCCAACTACATGGCAGGCACTGACGATGGTGTTGACCATTTGAGTCATGCCATCTGCGGATTGTGCATGGTCAAGAGCTTCGACCTGAAGGGGGAGAAGTTTAACGATGGCATGTAATGCGAAGACGAAAGGAAAAAACGGCGAGCTCGCCGCCGCCAAAATCCTGAACGAGTTACTGCCTCACGCCAAAGCTCGTCGCAGTCAACAGTTCAAGGGTGACAAAACAGCAGCAGACCTGACCTGTCCTGGCTTGCCAAACATTCAATTTGAAGTAAAGCGTCGTCAGTCAATGAATCTGCATTCAGTAATGAAGAAGTCATTGGGAGATTGTGGTGAGAATGACGTGCCTGTCATTCTGCATCGTAAGGATAATGAGGAGTGGCTGATGACGATAAGGCTGGAGGACCTGCCAGCCGCCATGTTCAATCTACTTCGGGAGGGTAATCCTAAAGGAATCAGCAAGGATGTTGAACCAGAATCAGGTTGATATTGCGACAAGAATGTGGGCCGAGGATGCCAAAACACAGGAAATCTGTGAGGCCATCAAAATAACGCCCAGGAAGTTTGAGTCTTACCGTGCGACGTGTCTCAGCGGCCTAGAGACTCGCCGGAAGGGAACGAACGGCGGGAAGTGGCTTCGCAAGGTGCCTCCGCCCACGCTGGCACAGATTGCAGAACGTGCTGCTGAGATACGTGCGGGCTGGGATCATGAAACTGAAATGCAGCGTCGTTTCGGTGCTAGAGGCACGCTCGTGGAGTTTGATCTTTCCCCGCAGGAAAAACGGAGTCAAACTTTACCAGACCTTATGGAGTAAGCGATACTCGAAACATGAGTTGCTCTGAAGAATGCGTTGCTGACGGTTATGCCTACCAATCGCCTCAGCGGGTAATACGTTTTAATGACTGGTTTGCCACCGTTGCCTTTTTCGCCAAGCCAGATGGCTCGTGCGACAAGGTGCCGCTGAACATGAGTGGCTATAGTCAATTCGAAGCTGTCGTTTTTGTTCGCCAGCCGAGTGAACCGATTGCACAAATCGAAGTTGACACCACACAAAAAAGCGATGGCGTTTTAACTTTCAAGCTCCCTGCTGATAGCGACTTCTTTGAGAAGTTCCCGGCGGCCACATACCGATGGCAATTTTCCATGAGATCAGCAGCAGGCGTTTATAAAACATACATACGCGGCACATACGAGGTGCTTCCAAATGGCTGATGAAACATGCACACCTTGCAATGACGTAATTGACGTCTGCATATCGACTGGCCCGCCCGGTCCTCGCGGTTCGGTAGGAAAAATCACGCAGTTTATTTTCTACCCTGCCGTAGGCACAACTGACATTACAGGCACAGACAAGTCAGGCGCCCTCATGGAGGTTGATCCTGATGGTTGTCTCGTGAGCATCAACGGAGTGATGCTTGAGCCTGGAGCTGACTACACCATTGCTGCCGATGGACTCACGGTTACTCTTTCTGAAGGCATTGTCAACGCCAATGATGTGCTGACTGTTCAGACTTGGAAGAGTGACGAGCAGTCCAGCAATGACGTTCTGGATTTAAAGCTAGACGTTGAGAAGAACACGTCTGATATTGCTGGCCTCGATGTTCGCGTCACTCAGAACGAAGATGACATTGCTGCAATACAAGGCACGGCACAGAACTTCACTACCCGTGACGTAAAAGTATCGGGTGTGAATACAACTCGTGCCGTAGACGAGCCATTGCAGACACAGCAAGACGTGAATGTCCATCTCGACAAAACTATCGCTGAAGCTGAAGAACGCATCGACACTCTTGAGTCAGGCCAGCCAACCTTGGAGGCAGATTTAGAAGATTTGCGAACGGACGTTGACGAAAACACCCAAGGAATTTCAGACACAGCAACCGCACTGAACGATCTCACGGATGTGGTGTCGGACAACGTAGACGACATCACGAGCTTGCAAAATCAAGTCAACAACCTTCCTCCTCCGACTGACATCAGCGAGTTGTCAGAAGACGTTGATGATATTGCCAAGCAGGTAGGTTCGAACACCATCGCCATTTCAAAGAACACGGCAGACATTGCCGCCTTGCCTGAGATGACGATTGACTTGGAACCTCTCTCAGAGGCTATTGAAACCAACGCCGCAGGCATTTCGAAGAACGCATCTGACATCAAGGACATCAAGGGCGTTGATGCGAAGCAGCAGGGTGAAATCAATGACATCAAGGCCGATGTTGTTGAGCTTCAAGAAACCGAGTTTGACCTTACTGGCTTGGCTGTTGTCGACGAGGACAATAAGTTCACTGCTTCGCAGACAATTAAGGACGGCGTGACGATCACAGGATCAAAGGCTTTCTTGAATCTGGATAAAGGTTCGCCTCTGAGCATCAGCAATGGCAACTTTTCAAACTCCGTTGTTGAGATTAAACGCTCAACAGGTGACACTGCCATCTCTCTTGAAGCGTCCGGCCACATTCGCGGCGTGAAGACAGACGCCGATCCTAGCTGTGCTGTCAGCTTGGAATACTTTCAAGCAAATGTGGGTGCTGGTGGTGGTGACGTTGACATGTCACTCTATGCCACGAAACTAGCACTGACCGATGAAGAGAAGGCTCGCATTCTTGGCGATGAAAAGTTGGCCGCCGATCTCGCTAATGCAATACTGACGGAAAAATATAACGATCAAGAACTAAGGAATAAGATATCAGCCGAAGAGAAGGCGAGAGCGTCTGGCGACTCTATCCTGACCAACCAGATAGCCAGTGAGACGCAGTACCGTAAAGAAGGTGACGCAAAGCTCCAGGCAGCTGTTGATGCTATTGAAATTCCTGATGTGAATCTTGAAGGGTATGCCACTGAGGATTTTGTAACAGAAGTAATTGCTGATTTCGCCACCGAAAATTTTGTGGAGGAAGCCATAGGGGCTATTGAATTCCCTGAGCTCCCTGAAGGTTTGGCGACGGAGACATACGTCGCTGAAGCTATTGACGCTATTGAGTTCCCTGCTTGTACTGTTATTTCAGACACCGCACCGACAGACCCTGAAGAGGGTTCCACTTGGTACGACACCGTGAGGCTGGAACTGTTTGTTTTTGCTTCTGGTTCTTGGCTTCCTTCTTCACCGTTAGGTGCAAGGGTTGAGCAGGGCGAGGTGTTGCAGGCAGAGATACTGTCAAGGGTCTCAGCTGGAGAGAAAGAGCAGAACCAGCTAAAGGACAAGGTTGAGGCGATAGACTCCAAGAAATTAGACCGTTCGGGTGGCACTGCCAATAAGATGACCGGCAACCTATACATGGGTGGCTTTTTCATTGCTGGGATTGGGGAGCCAACTGCAGGCAATCATGCCGCAACCATGCAGTATGTTGATAATAAGGTGGCGTCTATTGTTCAATCTGGCACGCTAGACCCTTACGCAAGCAACTTCATCATGCCTGGTTACGGATTAACCGGCGCGGGCGATTCGGTTGGCGGTGAGGGCGTGTTTAAATTTGTTCGGATGGACGGCGAAGGGTTCACCGCTAACCCGAAAGATTCCCGTGGCATCTGTTTTGACATCCGAAAGTATCCATCCTTCTTTGGCGATCTGAGAACAAAGCTCGACAGCGGGACTTGCTACGGCACTGGCATTATCTATATCTGGGATGAAACCGTGAGCAACGAAACAGGGTTGATCGCCAAGTACAGGGTCACCAACAAGGGCGATTACGACACTCAGGGCGGTGGCTCATTCCTGATTTACGGCGATCAGTTGATGGCCCGTATCGCCGCTTCAACAACCCATACCTACCGCATTGAATTAGTGGGCTTTTAAATGATACTGATACCAGAAAACCCTTCAAAGGGCGACACGTTTACGAATCCAGAAACGGCCGTTGAATACACTTTCGACGGCGTTAAGTGGTTGGCGTCTGGCGGAGAAGAGCTTGACCTATCTGGTTTTGCTACCAATGTGCAATTGGAGGAAGTTGATCGCACTGCCATCATGCGCGATGACGCATTAAAGAAAGAGCATGATGAAGATCATGTCAAGCAAGCCGCTGTCAATGCGGGTGTAGTGGTCAGCCTTGATGAGTTGTTTTGGCGTGATGTCACACTGGACGAAGCCTCAAATAATGCCGATAAGGAATTGCAGGGACAGATAGACGAACTCGCCCTTGCGGTAAACACGATCCTGCTCAAGCACGATTCCGGTAAGTGGAAGTACATAGGCGACATCAACGCTGGGCCTCCCAGAAAGCCCGGCGAGTTGACCATCGTTGCTGACATGGACAACGCTGAAAATGGCGTGATCATGCACGATGAAGATTTGAATGGGACCACCCACGTTTTAACGGATATTGAAGTCGGCGACTACATGGAACTGGTCAACGTCGATGACCCACAGCAATACATTTTGTATGTGGTTACTGAGATGTTTGAAGCCGCTACAAATATGCTGGAGGCCCATGTTGCACTGAAGCGGAAGTCTGGCGGCGACTTTGCCATCAACACTGAGTTAGAAGTTAGGTACTACCAGATTAGCGATCAAAACATTGCGCTGGAGGATCTGGACGAGCGCTACGTTGCAAAAGACGGCGATGTCATGACAGGCGCGATTGAGACTCCGGAGTTAAAAGCCAAGAACGTAACAGACGGTGAGATAGGCAAGATTCTTGTTGAGGGCTGGGTAGACGGCACGGACGTTGCCGCTCAGATTCTGATGTCCAACAAGAAATACAACGCTGAAGGTGCGTATGGCACGATCACTTGGAAAGGCCAGAGCGGCAGTGGCTGGTTTCAGTTTGATAAAGACGTCGACCTTGGCTCTAAAAGCCTGCACTCAGTTAATCGCATTAGGCTGGTTGGCAGTAAGGTAATACAAGAAGCGCAGACAACCCGCATTAAGTTCGATGGTAAGGTGGAAATTCCCAGAGCTGGTGACGGCAAGGATGGGTTTGTTTTAAAGGGAAGAACGGCAGACAGCAATGACGGTAATTTGCTGAGCGTCTATCACAACTCTTCTGGCTTTGATGCCGTCAACTATAAGGGAAAGCAAACGTCGTCAGAAAATATTGCCACTGTTGGGTTTGTCAATGACGCAATCAACGACAGCGGCGCAGGTTCCAGCGGGCGACCAGAGCCTCCAAAGTTCAAGCTGGTGACAGGCAATTATACCGATTGGGGTAACGGCTCCGTTGCCTTCTTTGACCACACCGGCAACAACACCACCACAATGAACAGCACGAGAGGCATTGTTGTATCGTCGTTTGATGTAGACGGTAATAGGTGGGCGCGAGATAAAGACGGCATTGAGTATTTAAAGCATTTTAATGGTCACGTCAATGTGACATCTGAGGACGGCTTAAAGACTCTTTTCAATATGTCGCCTCATTACCAGTCAAATTGCGAACTCTTTTATTGGCCCGGAGATGATGAATTCCCTCATGCGGGTTATATCATTCAGTGGCAGGGATTTCAGAGTTACACGGTAACTTCTGACACAAAAAACTGGAATGTCGGTTCGATTTATCGACTTAGCATCCCAGAGATATTCTTTTAGGTGTTAGCCCATTCCGAATTCTCCGACCTGAGCAAGATGAAAAACAAGATTCTGAAAAAGACAAGAAGTAGTAAGGAATAAAGCATGAGTAGATCACGCGACACGGCAGATACATTTGTCGAACAGGACCAACTGGCCCGCACCTACGAAGGCCCAAATGATCCGCACATGACAGCGGACAAGGAACGTCTTGGCGACACATGGATTACGCCCGCCACAGATGATCCGGACGTTAAAGCACTTGCTGAAAAGATTTCAGACGGCGAACAGGCAGAGCCGAAAAGACTGCCTGCGAAAAAGAAACGATCACTAAGTAAATTCACGCGTTACTATCACAAAAGGGAATACTAAAATGGCCGAAGTAAATAGCGTCTTAATTTGGAGCGGTTCAGAGTGGTTGTCTTTGGAAGGACCACAAGGTCAAGCAGGCCAATCCGCTACCGTTGATGTCGGTACTACCACGACCGGTGCCGCTGGTTCGGATGCAGCCGTTGAAAATGTTGGCTCTACATCAGAAGCAATTTTCAACTTCACCATCCCAACAGGTGCCAGGGGTCCAAACGGCGAAGCAGGTACTCAGCAGGTTGGTACGGTTACAACCAACCAGCTTAACCCTGGATCAAACGCAACTGTTGTAATTAACAATAGCGGAGACGCCACCAATGCCGTCTGGGACTACACGTTTAGTCTGGCAGCAGGTGCGGATGGTAAAGACGGGAATCCCGGACAAGATGGTACCGGAATCCAAATCAAGGGTCAGCTTCAAGTTGATGGAAACCCTGTAGCAGGCCCGCCAACGGCAAATAACACCCTGCACATTGGCGATTGGGCTAATGACGGACCAGGTGACGCTTATTTAGATGTCAACGGCGATCTTTGGGTTTGGGAATCGCAATTCAACTATGTTGACGTAGGGAGTATTCAAGGCCCGCCCGGCGAAAACGGCCAAGACGGACAGCCTGGTAATGCTGCCACAGTATCAGCAACGGCATCTGCAAATCAGGTAGCATGTGACCAGGCAGCGTCGGTAGTTGTCACCAACAACGGTGATGCTAACGCGGCACAGTTTGCATTCGCTTTTGATCTTCCTCAAGGATGCGATGGTGCTCAGGGCGATCCTGGTAAAGATGGCGAAAATGCAGAAGTGTACGTGCAAAGCGGCACGCCAGTGGCGAAGGCTCCTGGGGCTTTGTGGCTGGTAACTGAAAAATAAGAAAGGGCCATCATGGCTGAAGATATCACTGACGTTTATATAGCAACAGAAGCAGGTGATGCTGGCTGGCAAAGCCTGACGGAAATAGTGGCCGCAGAGGTTGAGGCCGAACTCCCTATCAGTTCGTCGGATGACACCGTCGTTCTAGACTCCCCGTCTGCGAACACGTTTAAAATCAGCACGGGCGGTGAAGAACGGGTTGTTGTGAAACCTGCGTCCTA
>WLWF01003534.1_pt1 | contig 10150 bp, 14 predicted proteins | sample 6718331 | NCBI WGS metagenome assembly WLWF01 (sample SAMN12718692, study PRJNA515312) | sponge metagenome | isolation source: marine sponge | host: Mycale hentscheli | place: New Zealand: South Island, Marlborough, Capsize Point | collected 2003-05-01
TGATTAATCTAGAAACCCATATTTCCTCATAGATTTTTCTACAGACCTCCGTTCCAAAAAATTGAAGAAACTCCCTTCCTGTCATCTTTCCCTTTTTGTGATATACTAAAGATCCATCGTTGATAAGCTTTTTAATTTGGGGAATTCTTGCAGTCTTGGGACAAGTTATAACTCCGGGCATAGATTCCCAAGTGATAGGTATCTTGGCGTTTTTCTGTATATCAGTACCTCTAATGTTGTCTTCTTTGATATCAAAAAGTTCTGTTGCAATATTTTTTAGAGGATCTGCGAAAGAATAACTTTTTACATAGGGCCACATATTATAAACAGCCCATTCGGAAAACTCTAAGTCTACTCTTTTTACATCCAGAAGCGCGTGACCCTGTTCTTTTTCTCCTTTAGAATCTATAAACTCTGTTCCAACAATAAGCTCACCCTTATCTGTAACATTAAAATCGCTAATTATATTGTGAGACCTAAGCTGGTAGCCATGTATAAAATTACTACATGTTGTTTTGCCAGACTGTTTGTTTCCGGCAAAGGCTAGAATTCTAGTCGTCATATTAAGTTATCCTTCTCTAATTGGGGGTTAAGCTCTTCGTGAATTTGTTCAATGGTCATTTCGCCAATGTCTTTTTTAGAAATCTGCGGTCTATAATAGTTAAATCTTCTTCCGCATTTTTTTACAATTTGATCAGCGGCTTTTTTGCCAGCTTCATCATAATCTGTTAATATTACTAGGTTTAAAGCTCCGCTTCTTTCTAATAATAGTAGTTGGTCATCGCTGATACTAGCGCCAAAAATACCAACAGAATTTTTAAATCCCGCTTCATACATTCTTAAAACATCGCCCTGCCCTTCTAGAATAAAGAGAATACCCTTATCTCCCATGAAGTTTTGCGCGATATTAAATCCATAGAGAACATTTTTCTTAAATCCTTTACTGTGTAGCCACTTAGGTTGTAATTTATCATCAATTGATCTACCTACACATCCTACATAGTTATAGTCTTCATCGTAGATAGGGACAACAACTCTTCCTGTCATTGGCTTATTTTTTGCAAAACATGTTCCTATGTCAAAGGTCTCTAGGGTTTTCTCGCTGTATCCCCTGCCAATGTAATAGCTTGCCGGTATACTTATTGTAGATTGTATTTGTTCTCTAGAGATATTACTACTCTGTCTCTCTATCTTTCTTTCAAATATTTCTAGTAGCTTGACTTCTTTTTTTGTATCTTGCTCTTTTATCTCTAGCTTAGACTCATCCAGCTTTAAAAATTCCAGACAGAAATTGTACACACTATTTAAAGGAAGATCTTCCCCTTTATTATAAGATAGTACACCTCTCACAAATCCAAATATGTTACTTTGATAATCTTCCTGACACTGATTCGTCCAACATCTCCAATTTCCCGTGGCCGTATCGCCATCCGTAAATATACTACAACCCTCTGCGCTATCTCCGCCGTGAACAGGACACGGGAAAGAATACCTGTTGGGATATTCTATTGAGTCGATTTCAAAATGTTCTAAGAGGGCTGGTATGTTTTCAGCGAGCTTATCACACACTGTCAGTATTTGATTCTGGGTCAATTTCTTCATTTATCTCAAAACCTTCTTCTCTTGCTTTTGCGCTATTATGTAGTTCATTTCTAGTTCTTCCTTCTGCCAGTTTTCCTATGCTTCCAAACATATTCATACTAATATAGTCGCCGTCATCTAAGCCGCAACCGTGTCTAGCTACAACGGGGACTAATTTTCTGTTTCCGTTTTCTATCTTGTCTTCTGCTATCTCTTCTTCTGATTTCATCTTGAAGATAGAGAAGCTTGTGCAAAGCCATATAAGCCTGTCTGAGCCTGATACTACATCAGTAGATTCCTTGGTTATGCCGTCTCGGTTTAGCTGCACAAAACTCAAGCAAGGCACGTCATACTTAACCATAAAGTTATGCAGTTGAGTTATTTGAAAACCAAGCACTTGGTATTCCTGCATAGAGCTACTGATACCCTCTGAACCCATTAGCTTGAGATAGTCATAGACAACCAAGCAGTCATTGGTGACGCCTGACTCATCAAAGCCAACGTGTTGATAAACCCACTTTCTCATAAGTGCTAGTATGTTTTCAAAAGATTGTCCAGCAATACTGATATAATGATAGGGTATATCTTTAAGCTCTTGGGCGGCCTTTTCTACCTTTTCTTTTTCTAGCGGGTTTTCTGTAAACTTACCTGTTGAAATTTTATTGATGTCTACGCCGCTAAGATTTGCAAGCATCCTATTTAGATGGTCTTCTTTGCTCATCTCTGTGTCTAGCATTAGAACTGGGATTCCCATTCTAGATACATTCATGGCTACTGCGTCCCCAAACATAGACTTACCAACCTTCGGACGCGCTGCCACAAGGTCAACACACTTTCTTCTCAGGCCGCCGCCAATCGCTGCATCGTATCTAGGAAATCCCGTGGGAATTCCTACGTTATCTGAAACGTTTTCGGAAAGATATTCAATGTAGTCATCAATATCCTCGCCAATAATTTCAGTCTTTTTATTTGATGATTGATATATGTCGGCGGTGGCATCAAGAATGGGTGCTTCCACCTTGGAGATAAGATCCATAACATCTTCATCACCATTGGTAGCATCTAAATCTTTTTCACAAGCCTTGAGGGTTTTCTTTAAGTCTCTTGCTAATTTAAGTTTAGCTATTTTTACAGCGTGAGTTTTTGCGTTCTCTTTGTGTATTGGAAAATTAAACAAAGACCTTATAAAAGAAATCTCTTGCTTGTTGTTTAAAGATTCATGCACCCCTAAACTGTTGGCGGCTGACAGTATAGATGCTAGTTCTACTTTAGAATTTTCTGAAACCGATTTATGGACACAATGAAACAAGAGTTGATTCATATCGTCTGTAAAATGGTCCGCATCTACAAAGTCTATTTCTAGATAACAGTCCAGTCCATATTGACAAAGAGCCGCAAGCACGGCTCTTTCTGATGCTAAATCTTCCAGCGTTTTCTTTGTCATACGGATCTTGACCTCAAACAACTATCGCAAATAAATCTTTCTCTTGCATGAGTTGGATGAACTTGAAAAGTACTATTACAGCCAGAGCATAATTGAGAGATCTTTTCAGCGGGCTTTCTTTTTCTTTCTGTTAATGACACCTCTGGCGTAAAATTTTGCTCATCTTTATGCTCTACTCCATCGTCTGTAAAAAGATTAACCCTTTGCTTTACTTCTACTTGTGCAGAATTGCTTTCCCGCTTATCTCTTGTCATTGTGAAATCATCCACATCCCTATTTACAACTTCTGTAGGCTTGACTTCTTTTGGTTTATCCTCTGTTAAAAGACTGGCTGCCAACTCTTGCTTTTGTTCAGGCGTAAGAAGTTGCAGCATCTTTTGCACTAAATCTTCACTCATCATTTTCTCCTAGCCATATTTGTTAATATTTCTGCCATCTTAATTACTCTACTGTTTTTACCTTCCAGTGTTCTTACTCTAGCTTCTGCGTGATTTTTAATCTTTAGTATTTCAGCAGCGAGAGGGTTTTCTTTCACGGCAGAGAAATACTTCTCCTGCCATTTAGAATACTGTCCTCCGTATTGATTCATTGTGCTACCTATTATAAACCAAATAGAAGATTCTGCCCACTCCAAAGTGTTTTTTTCTTTAACTCTTTCTGTTTCTACATATTCTGCATAGGCGTAAAGTTTGAAAGCGTACATATTGCACGTTTCTGCTGTCCAAGATTTTATTGTGTCTGAGCCAGCATTAAGGGCTATAGAAGCTTCTTCTGGCGCTTCTACTTCCGCTAAGTATTTAGAACTTTTCCAATCCTCTACTGCCTGTAAAAATTCTTCTAGCTTTTGCTGTCCGTTCAACAAGGTTGCCACCTCTTTGCAAATAGTTGTTCATACATATCCAAGTCTGGCTGCAATAGTTTAGTTGCTTTTTTTATTACTTCTTTAGATTGATAATGATAATTCCTTTTATAGTTGTTTGCATTAATCTTTCTTAGTGGACTAGTCAATTGAAAGTTTTTCTGAAGTCCATCTAGTAAATTTTCAAAATCAATAACTATCTTAACATCAATCTTGCCATCGTTGGTAAACCAGTGAGATTGCAAACACTCTCCTGTTTCATAGAAGTTATTTACAAACCGGCTAAAAGTAGTTGTCTTTTTTTTGTTTTTAAATTCATACATAGAAACTAGCCAATTATATGGCTCTCGCATTACTGCAAAGCTACTATAATCATCATAATCTTTAAACTTATCTCTTAATTGTTTACATGTTGCGTGTCCTTCATCATCGTCCCAATAATATACATTTTTAGTAGGTATTCCAAAAAGAATTTCTGCTTGCTGAAGATTGCTAAGTCCTACCATGCAATCTGTTATAGAGGTGCCGCCGGTCTTAGGCGTATGAACAAATATTATTTTATTATCATGATTAACAAACGCTGTCATATTTTATCCTTCCACTCTTCTTCTGTTTCGTTATAATTCAATTGAACTATCCTTATATCATTTATATTGCACCATTCTATCTTGTTTTTATCTCTAGCCTGCGCTCTAAAAAATGACAACTTATCTTTAAAGTGAAAGCTATTAAATTTAAAGTGCTGCTGTCCGTGAACTTCTACGACTAGGGTTCTGTTAGGTATGTAGAAGTCTGCTCTTAGAGATTTGTTTTTTACAGTTCTGGTTCCCGGTAGGCTAACTTCTTCTAGTATTCTATCATAAGGAAAGCAAGAGTCAAGAACTACCTTTGCTTTTTGATGAAGCTTTGATCTCTCGCCTCCTCCAGACTTGGGGTTCCAGCTATACTCTCGGTTATCTAGCCCGATTACTTTCAAGCTAAAGCCTCTTTAATCATCGTCTCTAGAGCCTTTACAAGTTTAGTATTTCTATTTAGAAAACTATAAACTTTGTCCTGTCCTTGAAACTTGAAAGCTTTAGCAATCTTTTCAGGATCTTCCACGTCTAAGTCTGGATCAACCTCTTTGGCAAGCTCTTTGTTCATTTCTAAGAAGGGACAAGAAAACCAAGCCCCAGACCTATCAATAAGCCCTAAGTCTAATGACAATTGAAGAACCTCTTGAGTCGAATCTATGCCGTGACCATATCTAATATAGCTTTGCACCTGTCCTCCCGGTGGCCCCATAGACGAGCATATAATTTTCCAGTTGACAACTTGACCAATTCTGTTTTTACTAGCGTCTTCCCAAGGTTTTACTGCGGAGATTTTCTCACCACCACCAGCAATTTCCATTCTAGTATCCGCTTGATACTGAATTTTATTACCGCCATCAGAAAGCTTTGCTTTGCCAAACCCTCCTGTGTTTGCAATGTAGTGAGTTATAGCAATGACAAGACCTCGTTGTCTTGGTAAAAGCTGTCCAATCTTTTTTGTAAATATAGAAAGGATCTTTGGAAGCCCTGCTCGTCCCGGACTAAAGTCTCCATCTAATTCTTTAGCTGGAATAAGAGAAGATATGGAGTCGATAATAAGAACCGCCCCCTGATAGTCTGGATGACTCATCATCTTATAAGCCATTTCTAAAAACTCTTCTGCTGGCAAAGGCTTATCTTCTGGTGCAATCACTTCTATTTTCTCAGGATCAAAATCGTTTACCTGAAAGTTCATATCTTTAAGGCGACCTTCTGCGTCTAGGTAGATGACAGGTCTGCCTTCTTTTTGACAGTTGGTTGCAATCTGCATAGCCGTTGTTGTCTTGCCACTCTTTGGATCTCCTGTTAAGGTGACCCAGCATCCTTCTCTTACGCCTCCCCCAAGAGCTATATCAATACATGGACTAATAGATATAACTTTGTAATCGCTTTTTTCTTTCAGTACCTCTGTACCCGTTTTAATTATGTTGCCATATTCCTTAATTTGGCTCTTTAAGTATTCAGGTGTCTTTTTTCTTGCCATCATCACTCCTAAGTTTTGACATTAAAGTTTTCTTCTTGTTTCTTTTTCTAGGTTTGTACTCTTTATCTTCTGCTATCTCAATAATTTTTTTAGGTTTGCTATCTTCTATTTTTATCTCTTCTTGACGTTTAGCAACGCCGCTTTCAACAAACTTAGTGATTAAAACAAACTTTTTAGACTGGTGCAAAAAACCCAAGGAGTAAACATTTCTACCACTTGGGCCATTTAAATAAGATACTAAAGATTTCTCTCCGTATTTTTTAATTAGCTTGGAAGCTAATCTAATTTGAGTTTCATATTCTTCTTTTTGTGACTTGTTCCAAAACTTAAATTCAAGACTACCCTTATTTTCTCGCTCTCTTCTTCTAATGCAAACTAATTCAGCGCAGTACTGAGCAGCACTACACGGCTGCTTGGTTGATATACTTCTGTACTTCTGTGTGCTTGATTTTTTCTGAGCCATTTTTAAATATCATATGTTTAATATTATCTTCTGTAACAGACCTAACGGATTTAGCTTTTTCAAATTCATTATAGGGCCAAGTGTATTTTGCTACATCTATTCCAGAGCAGTCATCTTTTAATAAACAAACGGTCAAAGTTTGAAAAGATGTAGAATGACTACCGTCCATCGCTTGATCTTTAGCTATGCCTCTCATGACTGCGAGACCATCTAAGCCGTCAGGATCTTCAAAGAAAACCTTAGCAGGAGCGCCAAACATATGAAGTTCTATCTTGGTAGGAATAACATCATTATCTTTGCAATAATCTGATAATCTTGTCCAAGGGTTTTGTAGGTTTGGCCTATCGTAATCGCCATAGACTCGCTCGCCATTGGAAAGCGTTACAATCCAACTAATCATGAGATGTTCCATGATAAGCCTTCTCATATAGCCATCTCTTTTTGTGCAAATCATATTAGTCTTCCTTAATTTTATGGATTATACCCCTATATTTTTCGGGTGGGGATATTTTTTTTCTAGACTCATCTGCTGCCATTGAAGCAGCCTCAGTCATAATAGTGGCTACCTTATTAGAATCTCTAACATATAGGTTAGAAGAATCTAAAGTTTGTTCATCTTTAATTTTGATGGTCTTTAGGTGTTTTGAGATTGAGACCTCCGACCTGTCAAGATCTTTGGCTAGATCGCTTAATTCTGACCTTGCGTTGTTTTCAATATAGTATTTTTCAGCTTTTGAAAGCGGACCCTTCTTCATTTTATTTCTCCATTATTAATCTTCTAGCTCTTGTGAAATACAAAGTATTTTTAGTTTTTAAATACTTCACATAAAAATCGAAACATTCTTTTGAAACCTTCTTGAATTTTCTGGTCGCGGAAGATGATCTTGTAAATCTATCGTTATATGCATCAATTATTTCTGCTCTATCATAAAGAATGTAATACGACTGACTTTTTCCTACGTCTGAAAGCATTGCAAAGGAATTTTTTTCTTCTACTTCTACACCTTTAGATCCGTAAAATTTTCTTTTAGCGACTTGCGGGTCTGGTAAATTTAGATCAGACACGTCTTCGTTTTCCCATCTAGCCATTTAGCTTCTCCAGTCTTTCTTTTAGTATCCTAATACAGTCTGCCTCAGAAGCGCCAGAAATACATATCTGGGCCTTATTAGATATTCCGTATTTTGACAATAGGCGGTTCCCCATAATTTGATTATCAAGACTACCATCATCATACATTTTTCTAATATCAATCTTCATAGTAATGGTAGCGTGATGAGGGCAGCTTTTTCTATCTATCTTGTTGTCGGATATTTCAAATTCGTTCATCAATCACCTTCTTTTATCCACTTAATTTTTTGCTTGGCGGTCATACCGTTTATTTTTTTGTTTACATTTCTTCTCTGCTGCGCTTCGCTATTGTTTTGCGCATTATCTTTTGCAGACTTTTCTTGCTTTTCGTAATGCCCCATGTTCCTAGTGTTTTTATCCGCTAATTGACCAATTGTATTTGTCTCGCCTCTCACCGATATAGCGGGCGCATTTATAAAGACTTTTCTCAATGTTTTCTTGTTGCAGCATGGACACTCCAATATTGATGGGGCGTCATGAGCCTGTCTAATTTCATCGTAGTATTTACACTCTTTACATTCAAAATCGTAAAGCGGCATTATTTTCTCCTTATAGTAGATGACTCTATATTCTAGGAGAATATGACAAGTATTACACGCTAATTTTCCATAGCATTTAATATTCTACCAAGAATGCCGTTCCTTTGAATATCTTGAGTTGTAAGAGTAGAGATGCCCACGCCCTCTACGTTTTCAAGCTTTTCTATGCAGTCCCAAAGACCACTTCTAGATAGGTCGCACTGCCTAGTGTCTCCATTTATTAGCACTTTGCTGCCCTGTCCCATGCGGGTTATAAACATTTTTATTTGTTCAAAAGTACAGTTTTGCGCTTCGTCTAATATCATGTATGTATTATGAAACGTAGAACCTCTCATAACTTCCAAGGGTTGATATTTTATTCTACCCTCATTATAGTACATACCATAATACGCTCTACCTAAAAAGTGTCTGAAATTTTCCTGCATGGGTAAAAGATATGGCGCGATTTTCTCTAGTAAGTCTCCGGGCAGACTTCCTATTTCTTTACCTGTACAGACTAAGGGCCGAGATATTAACACCTGATCTATTTCTCCCCTATGTAAATGATCTGACGCAATTCCTGCGGCTATGTATGATTTTCCAGACCCAGAAGGACCACTGCAAAATATAACATCGTTTTCTATAATGGCTCTTATGTAATTTTTTTGGTTCTCCGTTTTTGATTCTACTGTTTTTACTTTTTGTGGTGTATTGCCCGGTTTTTTACTTTTTCTTTTCATTTAAACTCTACCAACTAGAAAGGTTTTTCGTTAATTAAATCCCTCACCTGAGTATCCTTGACCAATACCATATCGCTATGGTCGTTTTGATAAGTGATCGTTGTTTCTACATTACCACCCCCTGTATCACCGCCGGTAGTGGCGATACTAGCTACATAGTTGTTATTACCAAGGTCTATTACATGAAATTTGTTTGCATTTGCGGCTGGATCAAATGTTGCAAATACAAGTCTTATGGGCCTATCCGTCTTATTGTAAACATCGGAAGGTGGCTTGGGTGATCCATATTTTGGTGGATTAGGATGACTTGGGTCAAGACCATCTCTGTAAGGACCGCCCCCATAACTTAATCCTGTACTAGTATCCATAACTCCAGAAGCGCCAAATGGCACATCTGTATTTCTAACAAACACATCGTCGTCGCTTTCTGTCCATACAAAGTCGCCATACTCTAGCGCCCTCCTTGCGACACCAGTAAAAGAGCATGATACTTGTAGCGGTAAGTTCATATAAGAAAATAAATTTTGTTCATATTCTTTGTCTTTTTCAGAGCCTCTCCAAAATCCTATATCTGGTATTTGAGAATAATCAATAGATAGACTAAGACTTATACTACTAAGTCCGTATATTTTTAAAGGTCTTAAAGTACCATCATCGCCGTCGTATACAGAATCTGCATTACCCACTTCAAACATACTAATAACTTCTTGAGGAAGTCTTGACTTTCTATCAACAGGCTGTTTTAGTATGTCTAAATGCTGCCTTTTTAAGACTTCGCCTGTTTGCGGTAGATCGGCATCTATACCGTAGGCACTAAGCGTAGACAAGTCTTTGTTAAATCTAAACTGTTTTGTAAAAAGGGTTACAGATTCAGTAACGCCGTCTACCCCTATAGTATATTCTACACTAGATAACAAACAACTTTTATACGTTACAGAAATAATTTTGTCTCTATCTGGATCTAGATCATCACTATCAATATCTCCGTCTCCATCTAAATCTGAACTAGCTGGATCATCATTTCCAGAGCCTATATACCTAAATTTATCGGGGGCGTATAATATAGTAATGTCGTAATTTCTTAAAGACTTTCCTGTGTCGTCTGCAAAACCTTTATCGTGTAAATTATTTTTGTATAACAGGTGACTGGTTTTATATCCGCCTGCTCCCGATGCATAGTCAGAGGGATCTACAAAATAAAAGAAGTCGCTATCTTTATCTATTCTTCTTTCTATAGTTATTTCAAAGTTTTGTTGACCATAATAGTGAAATTGTCTTTGCGCTCTACCTATATCTAAAAGAGACTGCGAAGGCATGTCTCCATTTATACCTATAGCTTGAACACCATTTAGAAAAACGCC
>WLWF01003536.1_pt1 | contig 10141 bp, 11 predicted proteins | sample 6718331 | NCBI WGS metagenome assembly WLWF01 (sample SAMN12718692, study PRJNA515312) | sponge metagenome | isolation source: marine sponge | host: Mycale hentscheli | place: New Zealand: South Island, Marlborough, Capsize Point | collected 2003-05-01
AATTATTTAATGAATTAATAAAAATTAATAATAATGATTACTGTAAAAATTTAGTTTATGCTATTGCAACTGGTCATTTAAATGAAAACTTAATTATAAATAATATTAAATTTTCAAAAAATAATAAATTAATAATAATGCCATTTTATGAATCATTTCATAAAATAAATCCATATTTTAAAGTAAATTCTATACTTTACTATCAAGATTACAAATATTTTATATTAAATTTTATATATAAAATTTTAAATGCTATCATATTTTTAAAAAATAAACTTGATATTATACATATTGATATAAAATTAAATAATATATTATATAATAATAATGAATTAATTCTAATTGATTTGGGATTAAATATTCATAAATGTAATGAAATAAAAATATTTAATACAATTACTAATTATAAATATTGGCCTGATAAAAAATGTATTGTCGGTAATATACCGATATATGGACTCGCTATTTGTATATTAAAATTAATTAATAATTATAATAATTATTTACATAATTTAAATTTAATAACAGATACATCTATTAAACTTTTATTATCTAAAATGGTTAATTTAGAATTTACACCTGATAGTTTATTATTATATCTAAAAACAAATTTTAAAGATTATTTAGTAATACAAAATAAAAATAAAAATAAAAATAAAAATAAATTAATACATTATCTATGTTCTGGTTTTATATAATCTATATTTAATTTTTTAAATATATCTTTTTCTGTCTGTATATTTTTTATTAAATTATTATTTTTATCATATAATCCATTATGTGTTAATTTATATCCTTGTTTTTTTGCTATTCCTCTAATTTTTTTTGAAAAATATAATCCTGAACCAAAATAAAGTAAATAAAAATATAATGTATCTTTTGGAACAAAACGTATATCAATCTTTCTAAATATATGTGGTTTATATCTTTTATATTTATCTGGTATTTTTGTAATAACTAATGCTGAATTAATTTTATTATCTATTCTTTCATGTATTATATTATTCTCTTCTAATATATCTAATATTTCTTGAAAAATATTATTTTTTTTTATATCATTTATTGTTTTAATATTATCTATTGTTAATATTAAATCAATATCATTTGAATATTTTTTACCTAATCTATATGAACCTGCTATTATAATATCAATTTTAAAATATTTATTTAATATCTTATATATTATATTTTTTAAATATAGTATTTCATCTCTTGGTATTTCTATTTTTAAATCTTTGTAATATTTCAATCCAATCCTTTGCATTTTTGATAATTTAATTTTATCATTTTTTACTGCTTTTTTTAAATCTGTTATTGAATATATATTTTTATTTATTAATTTCTGTGATATTATCGGTCCAATTCCTAATATCTCTTCTAATTCTCTTTTACTTTTTATATGTGGTTCTTTATTTATTTTTTTAACAATATTTAATGTACCTTTTTCTAAAATTATTTTTATTTTTTCTTTAATACTTTTCCCAATTCCTTCTAATTTATCTATATTATTATTAATATTCCCATTATAATCCTTTAATGATTTTATTGCTTTATTATATTGATATGATTTAAATATCGCTGTTTTATTATTTTTACTAATATCTTTATAATAGTTTGATAGTTTTTTTAAATTATTTATTATTAATTCTTTATCTTTAATATTCATTAATATATATATATTATATTACTTTTGAATCTTAATTCATAATTAAAAAAATTATATCTTTTCGTATGGATCTATTTTATGTAATTTAGCATTATCTTTATCAGTATAATATAGATATTGTACTGATAAATTATATCCTTTTATATTATTTATATCTTTATAGTATTTAATCCATTTAATAAGTTCATCCTCTCGTTTTTGTTGAGGGATTTCCTGTTTTTTATCATTCATCTTATAGTTATCTGGATTATATCGTATAAATATGATTGGAATCCCTCCATCATTCATAAAAATATTTTTCATACGATTTATCTCTCCCATTTCGCAATAACTTTTATGTTGATTTTCATCAACTTCAATATATAATTTATGTGTATTAAAATCATATCCAAATTCTTTTTCTTCTGAATTTTTACCACCACATTGTGATGAAACACGAATATTATATTCATGTGGCTTTCCATATTTACTCTCTAAAATCTTTAATATACGAAGTTCTTTAATTTTTTTACGACGTTTCATTTCATATGTAATTTTCTCGCTATTACTGCATATATTTATACATAAATTATCTATACATACATCTAATAAACCACATTTTTTACATAATGTCTCTGTCAAATTAATTTCATTTGTTTTTTTATGAATTTCACAATGTATTGGATTTTTAATACCATAAATTGCAGGTGATTTACAATTTTTATTTTTACATATTGCATGTGGTTTTGAAATCATATTTTCAGTTCTATGTTTTGCACACATAGTTGGATATAATCCAGGTATACCATATGATGCTCTTATCTTCTTACAAGTAATACATTTACGACTTTTGATATCAATCATATTAGGCTCAGCACAATCTTTACAATACAATGCTTTTGTTTCACCTATTTTATTGAAAACAGGTTGTTTAATCTTACAAGTAATACATTTACGACTTTTGATATTAATCATATTAGGCTCAGCACAATCTTTACAATACAATGCTTTTGTTTCACCTATTTTATTGAAAACAGGTTGTTTAATCTTACAAGTAATACATTTACGACTTTTGATATCAATCATATTAGGCTCAGCACAATCTTTACAATACAATGCTTTTGTTTCACCTATTTTATTGAAAACAGGTCTTTTAATCTTACAAGTAATACATTTACGAGTTTTGATATCAATCATATTAGGCTCTTTATGAGTATTACAACGAATACCAATAGTTTTGCCTATGATATTATATAGAGCACGTTTATTACATATAGTACATTTATTTGTTTTATATATACATGATTTTTTTTGTTTAATATGCTTATTATATTTTGATTTATTAGAGAATTCCTTCCCACATTTATTACAAGAATATGTAACCATACGATATTATAAATAATTTAAAAGTATTATATATTAAATCATTTTTTAAAAATAAACTTTTTATTATATTACTTTTGAAAATGAATTTATATATAATAAAACATTATTTATAAATTTTATTAAATTATAATTTTTCAAAGGACGTTGTATATCTAAAAATAAAACGATTCTATCATGATTACTATTATTTATTACTTCATGTTCATATGTATCGTCAAATACAAGACATTTACCTTTTTTCCAATAATATTTAATATCAGATATTTTAATATAACAATTATTATTTGGAATATCAATTCCTAAATGACATCTAACACAACCTCTAAATGGTCCTCGGTGTGGTAAAACAATAGTACCTGGTTTCATAACAGAAAACATAGCTAATTTAATATTAGGTAATGAATTAATTAATTTTGATAAATTTGGAATATCATTCAATACATGATTCGGTATTTTATTATACCATTTAATATAATATTTTGACCATTTATCATCTTTTATAATATCATTAAAATAATGATCTTTATATATTGGAGTTAATTTATGTTTAATCTTTAAAAAATCAGTATAAATAAGTTTAAAATTATCCTCTATAATTTTAATTTCAGGTAATAAATTATAATTATCAATAACATGATTAGTACTAATTAGACTATTATATTTATAAAATAAATGCATCGGTGCATTTAATACACAATGAATATTACAATTATGGTTTGACTTTATTCTTTTATGATCAATATAATATATTATTAAAAATATTAAAATGATTATAAAAAGAATTAATATAAAAAAAATAGACATTCTTTTTCCATATATTATTTAATTATTATTTAAATAAAAATGATTTAATTAATATAAATATATATTATATATATAATTCATATGGATATTAACGATAGTATTAAAGAAACAGAATTTTTATCATATAACGAAACAATACAAAATATAGAAAAAAATAAAAGAATATCTAGACCATTTTTATCTAAATTTGAAAGAGCAAAATTAATAGGTATTAGAATACAACAATTATCATCTGGATTTCAAACAGACGCACCAATTAATATAATTGGTAATAAACTATATGATATTGCAAATTATGAAATAAATGAAAAAAAATTACCATATATAGTTAGACGTTATTTTCCAAATAATAAATTTGAAGATTGGAAATTAGAAGAATTAAATTAGAAGAATTAAATTAGAAGAATTAAATTAATACAAATAAATTAGTATATCGTTATATGTTATTTTAACATATAATAAATTTTAATAATTAAATTAATACAAAAAAAAAAATGATTTATAATATTTTAATTTAAAGATTAAATAATAATTATACTTATGACTGACTTGAATATTAATGATAATAATCTAAATAACGAAATTACTAAAATTGATAAAAAAAAAAAGAAATCTAAGAAATCTGGTAAGAAATCTAGTAAGAAATCAGAAGAAGTTCTAGAACAAGTTTCAGAAGAAGTTTCAGAAGAAGTTCCAGAACAAGTTTCAGAAGAAGTTTCAGAAGAAGTTTCAGAACAAGTTTCAGAAGAAGTTCCAGAACAAGTTTCAGAACAAGTTTCAGAACAAGTTCCAGAAGAAGTTCCAGAAGAAGTTTCAGAAGAAGTTTCAGAAGAAGTTTCAGAAACGAATAATACCTTGATATCTGATATTAAGGAACAATTTAATTTAATTAATATTCATGATAAAGAGAATTCTATTCGTGAAAAAGAAAGATCTAAAATGATGAAATCTTTACAAAGAAATATTACTCTACTAATTAAAACAAGTAGTAAAAAGAAGAAAAAAGCAAAATCAAACATTAAAACAGGGATAATGATGTCTATGGATGTTGATCCTCGTGTTGTTGAATTTTGCAAAACAAATCTTGAAGACGGTTTAAATGAAGAACCAAAAGTTTCAAGAGTTGAATTTTTAAAGGCTGTTTCATCATATGTTAAAGTAAATAATTTAAATTCGGGACAAAATAAAAGAATTATTATTTTGGATGAACAATTGAAAGAATTATTTCCAAATGTAACTGATGAAGAGCCTCTTCAATTTACTTCAATTATGAAACATGCTATTACGTGGTTTCCAAAGAAAAAATAATAAATGTAGTGAATAAATAAGATGTAATAAAAATAAATATAAAATTTATATCTAATAATTGTAAATTCCAATATCTATAATTATATAACGGAATAAATATTAAATTAATAAAATTATAAGGCGTAAAACATAATATATTATCTGAATTTTTTCTGTATAAAATACCTTTCATATCTTTTTTTTCAACTCTATATGCAAAATATATAATACATATTATTAAATTTATGAGATATATCATAAATTTAATAAATAAATAAATTATAAATAATAAAGAAAATAAATAGAAAAAATATAATTGAAATTATATTTACTAATAAACTATTAATATATTCATTACTATTTTCATTTTCATTAATTTCATTAACATTAATTTCATTAACATTAATTTCATTATCATTAATTTCATTATCATTAATTTCATTTTCATCATTTTTATTATTTATAATCATATCATCATTAATATTAATTATAAAATTAGAAGAAATTTTATTTAATTGGATATCATTAATACATATAGGACATTTTAAATTATGATTATGTTGAATGCGAATCCATTCATTATAACAATTATAATGAATAATTTGATTTGTACAAGAACAATTTATATTATTATTATTAAAAAATAATAATTGGTCATTGTCATAATCTATATCAGATAAACAAAATGAACATATTAAATTTGTCGACATATAATATAATTCTTTTAATTAATTATATATATTATAAATCATTTTTTTAAATAGACTAATTATTTTTATTAAATAATTATATACATTTATCTCTACAAATTGGACATGTATTTTTAATTTTAATCCATTTATCAATACATTTTTTATGAAAGAAATGATTACATTTTAAATTTCGTTTATATTCTTTTATATTGAAATCTTGATAACATATTTTACAATAATCTTTATTTATTATTTCATTTGATTTTTTATCAAATCTTTTATATTTTCCTAAACATTTATTTATATCTTTATCTTTTATTTTTTTATTTTTTAAGAAATATTTTTCTAATATTTGGTTAATATTAGGAAATATATTGCTAATATTAGTACTATCTAATATAGTTACTTCAATTTCTATTGAATTATTATTTTCTCTAACAATTATGTTATTCATATAAACTATAATTATATTTAAATAATAAATATTAACAACAATATTTATTTTCTATATCTTTTAATATAAAATTATTACAATTAATTGTTGTATTCTTATTTTTTTCTGAATCAATAATATTACTAACAAGTTTAAAAAATAATTCATTAATATTATTACCTGTTTTAGAACTAACTTCTATATAATCTATTTTTAATTCATTCGCAAAATCAATAGCAACATTTTTATTTACTTCTCTATTTGCATCTAAATCTTTTTTAGTACCAACTAAAATTAATTCAACATTTTTTATATTATTTTCATGTATTTTTTTAAACCAATTATCTAAAGAATTAAATGTCAATTCTTTTGTAATATCAAAACATAATATTATACCATCAGAATTATTATAATAGTTTCTAGTAATTGAATAAAATTTTTCTTGACCTGCAGTATCCCATAATTGAAGTTTATAATTTATATTATTTATTTTTATTAATTTACTAAAATAATTAAGTCCTAATGTAGTAAATTCATTTTCCATAAATTTATTATTTACAAATTTATTTAATATATTAGATTTACCAACATTACTTTCACCTATTAATATTATTTTAAATGTATTCATTATTTTTATATAATTAGATTTAAAAGTTTTTATCCTTAAATATTATATAAATGCATTCATTATTAAAATTAAATAATTATGATTATATATTTAAAATAATTATAGTTGGTGATACTAATACAGGTAAAACCTCATTATTTAAAAAATATATAAATTTTAATAGTAATAATATAAGTACAATTGGTGTAGATTATTATACTAAAGAATTATATTTAAATAATAAAGATATTAAATTGCAATTATGGGATACCGCAGGACAAGAAAAATATTTATCAATAACTAAATCTTATTATAGAAATGCAAATTGTATATTATTATGTTTTGATTTAACTAATGAAAAAACATTTAATTCACTTGATATGTGGATAAAAAATATAAATGATTTGAAAAATGATAAAGCGATTATATATTTATTAGGAAATAAATGTGATATGAAGAATACAGTAATTTCTAAATCAAGAATTAATAATTTTATGTTAAAAAATAATATTAAAAATTATTATGAAACAAGTTCAATCAATTCTATAAATATTAATAAAATATTTATAGAATGTTCGATGGAATTAATAGATAAAACATATAATAATAATACATATAATAATAAAATATATAATAATGATAAAAAAATTCCATTATTAACAGAAAATAAAAATTATATAAAAAAAAAATGTTTATTCTGATAAATCAATTAATTCAATTATAGTATTCTTAATATCATCTCTTAACTCTTTTATTAATCTTAATACATATATCCGAATGTTATAACCAAAATCTATCATAGATGTTCCAAAAAATTTGGATTCAACAGCACTGAATATATTAATTAGCTTATCCATTATTTTATCATCACTTACATTATTACGTAATATAGTTGTTATATGATCTTTTATAGATTTTTTTAAAGTAATAATTAATGGTTCTATATCTATAGATTTATTATTAGTACTTTGATAATTAGTTGTAGCTTTGCGAAGTTCCACTATTATTTCATTAATAGGATTTATTTTATACATATTCTTTTTAATTCTAATTAATGAATTAGGTAGTAAAAATAATTCAATAAATTTATTATATTCAATAAATTTTTCGTGAATATTATCAACGTTTTTATTTGATATGTTTTTATTTGATATGTTTATATCATTTATAATATCTTTTAATAATACATTTAATATATTCTTCATATTTATTGTTTTTAAATCTTTTGGATAAACTTTTATTGGTTTCATTATAGAAGAACCACCATTATGTCTACTATTTACTAATAACAAGTTATTATCATTATTATTATCATATTCTACTTCCGCTCTATTTAATCCTTCTGATCCTTCTGATCCTTTTAATCCTTCTAAACCTTCTGATCCTTCTGATCCTTCTGATCCTTCTGATCCTTCTGATCCTTCTGATTCTTCAGATTCTTCAGATTCTTCTTCATCTGCATCATTTGTTATATATTCATTAAATTTATTATAAATTTCTTGAATAACTTCATCATTATTATCTTCTATTTTTTTATATATATTTGTAACTAATTCCAATGTTGTTTTAATTTCATTATGTCCAGATACATCACTATTTGATGGTGCAAAAAAATGTAGCATATTTTGATATTTGTTAAACACAGATATAAGTGTTTTTTTAAAAAGTATCCGATATTTTTGGTCACTTAGTAAAGCTCTATAATTACTAACTCTTAAATCATCAAAATTTGTATTAAGAAAATCGAATAAATTTTTAATCAAAAATTTATTATAATAATTTATAATTAATATAGTTATAAAAGATTTAATTCGTGTTTTATATATAGATTTTTGTAATATATTAAGTTTATAATAGGATTCTAAATTTTTTGCAGAATCTTGAATATTATTATTTTTATTATATATTTCTCTTAATATTTTTTTATTTTTATTATTTTTATATGGAATTGTTTTTATGACACGACTTCGTTTATTAAGTAATTGATAGTCAACAGTACTAAAAGATATTAATAATATATCAAAATTTTTAAATATAACTCTTATTAAAGATTTATAATAATCATCAGTTATATAATCTTCATTACTATTTATATTTTTTTTATTATAAAATTTAATAGCTTCATTAGAACATACTTTATTATTTTGTTTAAATAATTCATAGTTATAATTAATTAATGAAATAATATCTTGATGGATAGTTATATAATAAATGAATGATAATTTATACTCTACTTTTGTTTTAGTAATATATAATTCATTATATTGACGTTCTATTAAATTATTAAATGATTCATATCTACCGCATAATTTAATCATTGTCTTCCTCTTAGTTTTATAAATTAAAGAATAACAATATGCGATTATTTGTATCAATTCTATCTGTAATTTTTTATATCTATTATTTTGGTTTGATATATTAGTATTACCTATAAATGCGGAATAAACTAATACACAAAATATATTTTTTAATATAATTTTATTTTTTTTATATGTAGAACTTTTTATTTTTTGAATTTTACTTCTCATTTTTTTAAACATTCCTCCATTTAATTCCTCTTTTTTAAAAACACCGAATTGTCCTTTAATATTATAATAACCTGCTTTTTGTAATCTATTCTCTTTTTTTGCAAGATTACTCATTCTTTTACTTACTATTTTTCCTTGTTTATTATATTTTAAATCTTTTTTTCTTAATCCTCCTCCTGTTTTTAATGATTTTCCTTTCATTACATCACGACGAGACCCTATATTATTCATACTTATATATATATTAAATATATTTAATATATATTAAATATATTAAATATATATTAAATATATTAAATATATTAATGTATATTCAAGATAATTGGACAGTAATAGACAATAATATTTATATCAATAAAGATAATTATATAATAATAGATAAGTATAAAGAAAATATACCATTAAATAAATTAATATTAAATAAATTTAAAATTACAAATGGAGAAATTATTTTATATAATTTTGAGAATTACATGAATAATATTTATATATCATATAATAAAGATTATGATTATATAAAACAACAGGCAAAAATTGATTGTGACAGAGCAGATATATTTATTAATAATAATAAAACTAATGATTTTAATAATTTAATAAATATTTTAGAAAAAAATACAGATAATAAAAAAGATTATAATACAATGCTTATGTTTTGTACTCAGGCTGCAATAGCAGAACCATTTATATATTTAACAAAAAAATTTAAGATATATGATAATAATAATTTACATATAGGTGAAAATAAAAATAATAAAA
>WLWF01003538.1_pt1 | contig 10133 bp, 8 predicted proteins | sample 6718331 | NCBI WGS metagenome assembly WLWF01 (sample SAMN12718692, study PRJNA515312) | sponge metagenome | isolation source: marine sponge | host: Mycale hentscheli | place: New Zealand: South Island, Marlborough, Capsize Point | collected 2003-05-01
CTTCACCCGACTTCATTCCGTGAACTCCACCGTAATCCTCACGCCACAGCGCAGGGATCGCTGTTGGTCCGATCTTCGCCCGACCATCGACCGTGACCGTCAGGTGAACACCCAGGAATGGGTTGCGCGGGTCGGGAACGGGATACACGTGCCGTTGCAGCCGTCCCGGCTCCCAGTTGCCGTACCAATACAGGCCTTTGAAGGGCAGTACGCGATAGTCGGTGCCAAATCCAAACCAGTGCGCCACAGTGTCGGCGTACAAACCCGCCGCATTAATGACGTGACCGGCGGGCACCCGCCCGTCCCGAGTACTCATCACCCAGCCCGGCCCTGCACCCGTCACCGTGGCGCCAAGTTCGAGGCGGCCCCCTCGCTCGCGTACACGCTCCGCTAGCGCTTCGACAACGCCCGTTGGGCTCGCAACGGCTGTGGTCGGAGACCACAATGCTCGGTCTACTGTTCGGGCGAGCGGCTCGAGTTCGCGCAACTGAGCTTCATCGATGCTCTCGAGTTCCACCCCGTTCATCCGCCCACGTTCCGCGAGTGTGTCCAGAGCCGCCAACTGTTCGGCGTGCGTCGTCACGACGACCTTGCCGGTTGTCCGCACCGCAACACCGCGCTCGTCGCAAAACTCGCGCAGCATTCGATTGCCATCGCGGGTCAAGCGTGCCTTGAGGGAATCCGGTGCGTAATAGAAGCCCGCGTGCAGAACGCCGCTGTTACGTCCCGACGCGTGGGCACCGAGCTGGTTCTCCTTGTCGTACACCACGACGCGATCTCGGGGGTTTCGGGTGAGCCACGCATCCGCAAGAGCGAGGCCGACCACACCTCCACCGATGATGGCAAGGTCGACAGCGCCGCTGGTTGCGTTCCCACCGTTAGGCGCTTGCGTCACCGTGACAGAGTAGAGGCGGGTTTAGGCTGCTGACGTGCCGCGTGGTTCCTCGACAAATGCGCCCCCCGTGCGGGTGAGTGTGGTCTCGGTGACCCGCAACGATCTCGACGGCATCAAGCGAACACGCGAGAGCGTGGTGGGGCAGACGGTTTTCGGCTCCGGAGCCATCCAGCACATCGTGGTCGACGGCGCGAGTTCCGATGGCACCGCGTCTTGGCTGGAATCCGAGGACTTCTCGGGTGACTCGGGTTTTACGTCAACACCGGATCGTGGGATCTACGACGCCATGAATGCTGGCGCGGCCCGAGCCACCGGGGACCTTCTTGTCTTTCTCAATGGAGGAGATCGATTCGCCCGACCATCGAGCGTCGCGGACGTCATCGATGATTTCGCGTCTCACGGGTGGAACTGGGCGTATGGCGTCGCAGTGCTCGAAACAGATGACGGCACGGTGAGTCGCATTCACCAGATGGCTCCTTTCTCTCGAGTACGACTCGGACTCGGACTGGCGGCAGTCCCCCACCAGGCCACCTGGATGCGCACCGACTTCTTCCGTCGAGTGGGGGATTTCGATCTCGCAGCCGGGCTCAGCGCCGACATGGATCACAGTTGGCGAGCCAGCGGTCTCGCCGAACCACGGGTTCTCCCCGACGTGCTGGCTATCGCCCACGAGGGCGGAGCTAGCGCCCGCCAGCCACCGGGTTTCTACGCGCGATCCATGCGAAAGAACATCAAACGTCACCACGACTCGGTGCTGGGTAATCCCATTGCCGACTCTCTCGCGTCCGCGGGGGTAACCGCTCTCACGGCTACCGTCCAGGTCATCCCACAAGCGTGGAGCCGGCTCTTGGGCCGCAGCAACTAGGCTGCAGCGGTCAGGGAGGTCGCAGTGGCACGCACAACATCGACTTTGTCGATCGTGTCCCCCATGCTGAATGAGGAGGATGGGGCAGACGCGTTTATCGCTGCGGTGATCGATCAGTGCGAGGCTCTGACGCTCGATTCTTTCGAAATCGTCATCGTTGATGACGGAAGCACCGACCGAACAGCCGAGATTCTGGACGCGTGGACGAAGCGTCGTTCGGAGGTGCGCGTACTCACCCTGTCACGCAACTTCGGACACCAGGCCGCCATCACCGCTGGTTTGTTTGAGGCCACCGGCGATGGTGTCATCGTGATGGACTCGGATTTCCAGGACCCTCCCGAAGTGATTCCCCAAATGGTGGAGCGCTGGCGCGCGGGCGTCGACGTGGTTTATGGCGTGCGAAGGAAGCGCGATGGTGACAGTTGGATCAAGCGAACGGTCGCGGGAATCTTTTACCGCCTACTGCGGTGGCTTTCTGACACCGATATCCCGGCCGACGCTGGCGATTTCCGACTCATCTCTCGACCCGTCGTCGACGTGCTCAAGAGCATGCCGGAACGTGATCGCTACACCCGGGGGCTTGTCTCGTGGTCGGGCTTCTCCCAAGAGCCCCTGTATTTCGATCGACCCGAAAGATTCGCGGGGACGACCAAGTACCCGGTGAGCAAGTTGATGCGGCTCGCGACCGCGGGTGTCGTCGGCTTTAGCGACAAGCCACTCTTTCTCACCATCATCTTCGGGCTCGGCGCCATGGTTCTCGCCGTGCTGGGCCTGATCTGGGTGATCGTCTCGACGCTCTTCTCCTGGGGTGAGCAGATCCGGGGTTGGACATCGATGGCTGTGTTAGTGATGTTCTTCTCCGCCGTTCAACTCATATTCCTCGGCATCGTCGGCATCTACATCTCCCGCATCTTCGTCGAGGCCAAGCACCGTCCGATCTACGTGATCGAGCGCGACTCTCGAGCTGGCACGCGTCAATCATCTGATTCGCGTGACCCGGGCGATTCGCACGCGGACCCTCGCTAGTTTCCGACGCCTCCCATCACGTCAGAAACAGCACTTCACCCCTCGCCCGTGCCAGCATGGGTAAGTGACACCAGGCACCGCCTCGTCGGATAAGCCCGCACCCGTGGGTGAACTGGGGCTCGACGGGCTACTCGCCTGGTCTCAGGCCCGTTTCGTTGCCCGCACCGCGGCTACGCCCCTGGACCCGGTGCCCGCCAGACTCGACGAGGCGCACGGGTCACTGCTTGCTCGCGCGCTCGTCAGCCCGTACGACGAGCCCGTGGCCGATGCCGCTGCACTTGATGGCTACGCCGTCTGCGGGGAAGGTCCGTGGCGCGTCGGAGACCTCGCACCCGACGTGGCACTCGCACCCCACACGGCCGTCCGAGTGCGGGCCAAGCAGATCCTCCCCGGCCACACCGATGCAGTCGTCTCTACCGAACAGGGGGTCCTCGACGGTGACGGCGTTTACCTCACCGCCCGGGATCCCTTGACGAATCTGCCGGAGGCAACGGCTCGCCCCGACTTGGGTGTTGGCATCGTCCGTCAAGCCGCGATCCGGTCGGCGGGGACCGAACTCGTCGCTGCGCACTCGCCCATCACGGCAGGAACCTTGGCTCTTGCGGCCGCCGCTGGAGCGGACTCTTTGGACATCATCCCGCCGCCGGTCGTCGGCACGTTGGTTCTCGGGGCCAGCCTGCTGACCAGTGGACCCCCACGCGAGGGCCGGGTGCGCGACGCTCTGGGCGCGACGATCCCAGCATTCCTTGGTTCACTCGGGGCACGCTCCCATCCCCCCGTGCGAGCACCACAGACCCGTGATCTGTTGATCGCCGAGATCAACGACTCGAATGCCAACCTGCTCATCACGACGGGATCGACATCTCCCAGTGGTGACAATCTCCTTCGAGAGACGCTCCGCGACCTCGGAGCCCATTGGCTCATCGATGGAATCTTGATGACCCCCGGGGCTCAGACGCTTCTTGTGCGGCTCCCGGATAACCGCCTTCTTCTTGGCCTTCCTGGACATCCCGGTTCGGCACTTGCCGGACTCGTGACTCTCGCTGCACCGTTGATTGCTGGTTTGCGTGGTGAACTGCGGGACCCGGCGCGCACTCCCACGAGCGGGGTCCCGCCCCGAGCTCGACTCTCCGTCGAGCCGCCGTCAGCGGAATATGAGCAAGACACGGTCGTGACACCCGTGCGCTTGGTCAACGACCGACGTGACTCACCACTGAGCAGCGCCCAACCACTCGACCAGGACGGTCCGGCTGACCTTGGCGGCTGGGCCAACGCCGATGCGATCGCCGTGATCCCTCCTGGCTCCGGGGCTGTCGGAGATGTCGTCGAACTACTTGATCCGTGGGGAAGACCCGCTGGGACTCCGTAGGAAGACCCGGTGCAGACGACTACGCTTTCTCCTGTGCCGGGCTTTCCTGAGTCCTTCGCGTCGTGGATCGCCGAATCCTTCGCCAGTATCGACCCCCTGTTGGCTTTTGGTGGGTTGCTTGCCGGTCTTCTCGTCGGCCTGACCGGGATGGGCGGGGCGGCGCTCGTCACGCCCATGCTCGTTTTGATCTTCGGGGTTCCCCCGGCGGCAGCGGTGTCCAGCGACGTCGTGGCATCCGCCGCCATGAAGCCGGTCGGTGCATGGGTGCACGCGCGCGCACGGACGGTGCATTGGCGACTGGTGTGGTGGCTATCGGCCGGGTCCATCCCCGGCGTGCTCGCGGGGACATGGATCTTCGCCCGGGTTCTGGACACTGAGAAGGCCGAGCAGACCATTCAGTTGTGGCTGGGGGCGGTTCTTCTGCTGGCGGTCGGCGCCATGGTCGCGAAGAACCTCGTCGCCCGACGGCGTCGCCGCAATGATCCGAACAGCGACGCTCAGCAACTGCTCGGCACCAACCTTCCGGTCCGAGTAGCACCGACCGTGGTCCTCGGTTTCCTTGTAGGCGTTCTCGTGGGCACCACGAGTGTGGGCTCTGGGTCCTTGGTGGTCACGAGCCTTCTTCTGCTCTACCCGCTCCTACGCCCCTCGGTCTTGGTAGGCACCGACCTCGCCCAGGCCGTCCCGATGTTGGTCGTCGGTGCGCTCGCCCATGCGGGATTCGGAGCCGTCAGCATCGCCGTCGTCGTGTCACTGCTGCTCGGCCAGATTCCCGGGGTGTGGCTGGGCGCCAAACTCAGTTCCTCCTACGACGGACACGCCCTGCGCTGGCTCTTGATGGTGATCCTGACCGCCACAGCAGTTACATTGCTCGGTGCACCGCGTTTCCTCGCCGGTGCCGTAGCGATCGTGGGAGTGGCCATCGTGACTGCCCTGATCATCGCCGAGCGGCGAGCTGGTCGACGTCAACCCTGGCCCGCGGTGCAACCTCCGTTGCACAAGGAGACCGGCCCCAACGATGGAGGCGAGGACAGTGGCCACCGACGCGACTAACTCCTCGCCCGTCCCCGACGATAAGCGTTCGGGGAGCGGCTTCACCGAAGCCGGGAAGCGTCTGCTTCTCTTTGGCGGCCGCAAGTGGGGGCCCATCGCGAATATTTCATTCCGGCTCGGAATCGCGCTCGGAACCCTTTTCCTGACTGCCGGGATTGTCTATTTCTCACAGGACTGCTACTCCGACGGCACCACCGTCGGCGACCTCACCTGGATCGACTCCTTCTACTACGCGACAGTGAGCCTTTCCACCACGGGCTACGGCGACATCGCTCCTGTGTGTCAATCGTCCCGACTGGTCAACGTCATCGTGATCACGCCGCTGCGATTTATTTTCCTGATTGTTCTCGTCGGCACGACTATCGAAGTCCTCACCCAGCGCACCCGACAGGAGTGGCGCACGCGCAATTGGAGGAAGCACGTGGAAGACCACACCATCGTTGTCGGCTACGGCGTCAAGGGCCGGTCAGCTGCTCGCTCACTCAAGGACTCCGGCCACGACGGCAACTCGATCATCGTCGTTGCCCCGGACCGCGACTCCGTCGACCTCGCCACTCGCGATGGCCTCGTCGGAATCATCGGAGATGCGCGAAGCGAAGAAGTCCTCAAGGACGCTGCGATCGAAAAGGCCGGACGCGTCATCATCGCGACCGACGAAGACGACACGTCGGTCTTGGTGACGTTGACGGCACGACGCCTGGCTCGACCCAGCTGCACGATCGTCGCCGCCGTCCGCGAATCCCAGAACGCCCAGATCTTGCGCCAATCGGGAGCGAACAACGTCATTCCCACCGCGGAGTCGGCTGGCCGACTGATGGGGCTATCGGTCCTCAGTCACACGGCCGGCGAGATCATGGAAGACCTGTTGGATTCAACCCGGGGCTTGGAAGTCCTCGAACGTGACATCACTCGTGAAGAGCTGGGTTTGGCTCCTGCACAGTTGGACGCACGGGGTCAAATCGTCTTGGCGGTCATCCGCCAAGGGGTCGCCCATCGCTTCGACACCGACGTGATCCGTCAACTGCAGACCGGTGACCGGCTCGTCGTCATCCAAAACAGTCAGGACTCCCACCCCTAGCCCCAGCACGCCGCTCACCCCATCACGGCCCACGCACCAGGAGGACCGATGTTCGCGATCACCCAGCAATCCCCCGGCGGCCCGGACACGCTGTCCTGGGAGAAAGTCCCCGACCCAACTCCGGGCCCTAACGAGGTGATCATCGACATCGCCGCGAGCGCGGTCAACAGGGCGGACATTCTGCAACGCGAGGGAAAGTACCCACCACCGCCGGGAGGAAGCGAGATCATCGGACTCGAGTGCTCGGGGACGATCATTTCCGTGGGTGCGGCATTGACACTCGACCGCATCGGCGAGCGCGTCACGGCCCTTCTCTCCGGAGGCGGCTACGCGACGCGAGTCGCGACGCCCATCGGTCAAGTGATGAGTGTTCCCGAGGGTGTCGACATCGTGACCGCAGGAGCGATTCCCGAAGTGGCCTGCACTGTCTGGAGCAACCTGGTGCACGTGGCCAAACTCCGCGAGGGTGAGACCGTTCTCATCCACGGTGGTGCCTCCGGCATAGGAACCATGGCGATTCAGGTGGCACGCGCCCTAGGTGCTCGGGTCGCCGTCACCGCCGGAAGCCAACGCAAACTCGCCGCATGCGCCGATCTCGGCGCGGACATCTGCATCAACTACAACGAGGTGGACTTCGTTGACGCCCTGAAAGACGACACCGGAGGTCGCGGAGCCGACGTCATCCTGGACATCATGGGAGCGGCATACCTGATGCGAAATATTGAGGCCCTCGATCGCAACGGTCGTCAGGTCACCATCGGAATGCAGGGCGGCATCTCGGCCGAACTCGATATCTCCGCCATGACAGCCAAGAACGTCGGCGTTTTCGGTACGAGCCTGCGCCGGCGTCCTGACAGTGAGAAAGCCACCATTTGCCGGGAGGTGGAAAAGCACGTGTGGCCGTGGATTGAGGCCGGCATCGTTACTCCTGTCGTTGATCGGGTGCTGCCGATGCCGCAGGCCGGAGATGCTCACCAACTACTGGACAGTGGTGACGTCATCGGAAAAGTCGCCCTCGAGACTCCCTAGTCGCGGGGGGCGAAGTGGCCGTCCTAGGTGAGGGCTTGTACGTGGCTGGTGATGGATTCCTCGAGCGAGTACTTCGGCGCCCAGCCCAATTGCGCCATACGCGGACTGCGAGCAGCCCAGATTTCACTCGGATCAGCCGGGTGGGACGGAAGTAATTCCAGGGCGTCCTCTGGCCTGCCAACGGCGCGGTTAGTGACGCGGGCGATCTCCAAAACGCTTACCGGCTGCCCTGAGGAAGCGTTGAGGACACCGGGAACCTGCTCACCCGACATCAATGCTTGGGCGATGACCACGTGCGCCTGCGCGATGTCTCGAACATCCAGGTAGTCCCGCAGGCAACTCCCATCCGGAGTTGGCCGATCGGTCCCGAGCACCGGTAACGGGTCACCGCTCATTGCTGCAGAAATCATGCGCGGGAGAACACTTTGGGAGGCAACGTCATGGGCCCCGCGGAAGTCCGCGCAACCAATGACATTGAAGTAGCGCAGATTCACCGCGCGCAGGCTTCCCGTACGCGCAACGTCGGTGATCACCATCTCCGCAGCGGCTTTCGACCCGCCATAGGGGCTCTCCGGGGACACGATCGACTCCTCATCGACACCCGCTTGCGAGCCATACACCGCACAGGACGAGGAGAAAAGCAGGTTTCCAATTTCCAGCCGGGTCATCGCCTCAAGCAGCGAGACGGTGCCCATGAGGTTGACCGCCCAGTACTCCAATGGCACATCTCGTGACTCACGAGCCTGCTTCTTGCCCGCGAGATGGATCACGCCCTCGGGCGCGCATCTGTCCAGAACCTCAGCTACCGCCACCTCATCGAGCAGGTCTACCTGGTGGACTGTCACATCCTCCGGGAGTCTTTCGCGCTTGCCCGTGGAGAAGTCGTCGAGAACCTCAACGTCGAAGCCCGCATCGAGCATCTGGCGAACCGTGTGCGCACCGATGTAACCGGCGCCACCGGTAACCAGCCATCGATTCTTCACGCGCACCCGTTCCCTGCGTCTCGCATTCCACCCACGAACTCGATCAATGCCCGACCCTAGCCAGGGTGACGACGCACCCGTCAACGTCGGGCCTGTACCCCAGAAGTGCGACCTGCTGGTACCTGTCATCACGCGACGCCTCGTGCATCCCGGTACGTTAGGCCGGTGATTGATGCGGCCATCCTGCGCTCAGATCCCGACCGGATTCGTGAGTCCCAACGTCGTCGGGGGGAGGACGTCTCTCTTGTCGATCGGCTGATCGAAGCCGACCAGCAGTCGCGTGCGGCCCGTCAGCACTTCGACGAGCTGCGCAATGAGCAGAAGGTTCTCAGTAAAGAGATCGGCCCACTTCAGGGGCAATTGAAGAAGGCGGCCGATGACGCCAAGCCGGACGTGCAGTCGCAAGTCGACGACCTCATGGCCCGCGCCCAGGACCTCGCCGACCGCGTGAAAGCCGCGGAAGTCGACGCCGACGAGGCTGCCGGTCGCGCCGATGCGATCTGGCGAGAGGTATCCAACCTCGTGGACCTGACTTCACCGGTCGGCGGCGAAGAGAACTTCGTCGTTCTCGAACACGTAGGCACGCCGCGGAACTTCTCTACCGAAGGGTTCGAGCCCAAGGACCACCTGGCACTCGGGGAAGCCCTCGGGGCGATCGATGTGGAGCGAGGGGCGAAGGTCTCCGGTTCTCGATTCTTCTACCTCACCGGCCCGGGCGCGGAACTCGAGTTCGCGCTGCTTGGACTAGCGATGGAGCACGCGCGGGGACACGGCTTGGTTCCCGTGATCACTCCGGCGCTCGTGCTGCCGAGCGCGATGGATGGCACTGGTTTCCTCGGGCAGGCCGCCGAGCATGTGTATCGAATTGAGTCCGATGACCTCTACCTCGTGGGCACCAGCGAGGTTCCCCTCGCCGCGCTGCACTCCGACGAGATCCTCGATGCAGGCGATCTGCCCCTCCGCTACGCCGGCTGGTCGAGTTGCTTTCGCCGTGAGGCGGGCTCGCATGGGAAGGACACTCGCGGCATCATTCGCGTGCACCAGTTCGACAAGGTGGAGATGTTCGTCTTCTGCGACCCTGCCGATGCCGATGCCGAGCACGCGAACCTGCTGGCCTGGGAGAAGCAGTTCCTGGACGCACTGGAGTTGCCGTACCGAGTAATCGATGTCGCCACCGGCGACCTGGGAGCCAGTGCGGCGAAGAAGTTCGACATCGAGGCATGGATCCCCACCCAGGGTGCGTACCGCGAAGTCACGAGCACGTCGAACACCACCGAGTACCAGGCTCGCCGACTCAAGATCCGCATGCGCAAAGACGGCCACACCGCGCCGCTGGCGACATTGAATGGCACACTGTGCGCGATGCCGCGAATCATCGTGGCGCTTCTGGAAAACCACCAGCAAGCCGACGGCAGCGTGACAGTTCCCACCGCCCTGCAGCCCTACCTCGGAGGCCGATCCGTTCTGTGACCGTTCCCCACATAAATGACGGCCTGCCCATCGACTGGACCCCACAACTCATCGCCCTAGACATCGACGACACCCTCACCGTTCACCTCGGAGAGATGAAGCCGCGCGTCATCGACGCCATCGCCGCGGTCCGCGCCCAGGGTGTGGAGGTCGTGCTCGCGACCGGGCGCGCCTTCGATACGACGACGCCGGTCGCCCGAGATGCCGGCCTCGACGGGCACGTGGTGTGCAGCAACGGCGCCATCCTCGGTGACGTATCGCGCGACAAGATCATCGAAGCGGTGACTTTCGATGCGGGCCCAGTGATCGAGCGATTGAACGAACTGGTCCCCGGCGCGGTTTTTGCGGTCGAGGATGTTCACGGC
>WLWF01003540.1_pt1 | contig 10130 bp, 21 predicted proteins | sample 6718331 | NCBI WGS metagenome assembly WLWF01 (sample SAMN12718692, study PRJNA515312) | sponge metagenome | isolation source: marine sponge | host: Mycale hentscheli | place: New Zealand: South Island, Marlborough, Capsize Point | collected 2003-05-01
TATCAGTGGGATGAATCTGACTATCAACTCCTAACTAACAGGTCCTACCAGTAAGACATCTTCCCCCTTAACAGGGGGTTTATTTCTTTGTACAATTTCTTTCAAGTAATTGTTTGTATTTATATTTCTCTTACTTGATTGTTTGTTGTCACCACATTCTTTATATCTAAATCATTATGTCTAACAATCCTTATGTAACTCACATCATTGAGCAGACAGGTATGTCTGAAAGAGAGGTCTTCACCTCTATGTCTCCACTGAGACCTATGTCCTTCCCATGTGTCATACATGGTAGGACCTTTGAAACTCATGATGACTATCTCAATGAGATGTATGAGTTCCTGAATGGTCTTTGACCACTCTTCCCCCTTAACAGGGGGTCTAATTTACTGTGTAATTTATCTATGGACAAGCACTAATGATTAGTCCTTTCTGTCTTGAGAGACCTGGACCTTTTAAATCTTGTTCAGTCTCTTTTGAACCTACATCCTCATACTTTCACCATTATCTTTATGAATGGGAATATCTTAATTATGAAGATGGATACAGTCAGTCAGATGACTACTACTATGTCATTTGTGATGGACAGAATTATCTTATGAACCACTTTGATAAATATCTTACTTTTAATATTTATCATCTTTGTTCAATTGGACCTGAACTTCCATTCTTACAAGGACCTGAACCTCCTCCTCATACTCCTCAACACTCTATTGATGACCTAATGACCCCTTAACAGGGGTTATTTTTTAGTGTGTTCTTTGATTATTTATTATGAATTGGGATTTCTACACTTCTGATGATGGTGGTGTTATTGGTTTTGAAAACCATGACCACATGTCTGAAGATGAATACTTTGATTACAACATGTCAGCACACTGGGATGTTGACCAAGGAGAATACATTCAACAGGGACCTACTGGACCTGGTTATGATAATTATCTTTGGTGGACTCAATGTACAATTCTTTCTATTTCTTCAACTATTGTTGATGAAATGTGTAACCCAATTGCCCCTTAACAGGGGCTTTTTTTAGGTGTGTTATTTATCTATTATTTCCATGTTTACTGACAACTATGAGACTCTCCAAGCCAATTCTATGGGCTTCACCCCTGAGGCTTTGGACATGACACTTATGGGACAGATTTGTGAATCTGACTCCCCTGTCATTGAAGTGAAGGCTTTGCCTTCTAAGTCTCAACTCAGAGACCTTGCCTATGACAAGGCTATCAAGAAATGTACTCTCCAGAGAGGACCTACTAAGGTTCAGTTCTGGACAGTGGATGGTGGTTACTCCCCATTCACTATCACTAATGGTAAGAAGCAGTATTTTAAAACTGTTGATTCCATGAGAAAGAGGTACATCATGCTCATCAAGCAAGGTTATACCCTTGTTAAATGATGAGCTCCCCTCTTAACAGAGGGGTCTTTTTTCATGTTCCTTGACACTGGACTGGACCCCTCCCTCTTTCTGTCCCTGCTTGGACCACAACTGCTTTTGCTAAAGCTTGGACCTCAGCACCCTAACGGGTGCTTTATATCATTGTGTAATTTATGTAATTCATCACATGTTTAATATCACTGCCTCTTGGCACATCAGTGAGACATACAGTTCATACAATGAATGGGAAACATTGGATCCCACACCATTTGGACAAGGTTTTGCCAAATTGTTGGACATGTTTGTCAACCCAGACAAGCACCAATGTGACCATGAATGGATTGAGGATGATGAACCCCAATGGTTCTTCACCAATTTGAACATCCACAGGGGATTGTTCCTTGTCCAAGAAGGACATGACACATTCAGTGGCAATGACACTGGTGAATGGTCCCCCCTACCCAAGTGTAGGCTGGCTGTTAGAAGGCCAGAATAACCCATTGCCCCCTAACGGGGGCTTTATTTCCTTGTGTTCATTATGGAGTCAACCATGTACACCATTACATTACACTCCTCTGACCTCACTATCATTCAGCATGATGATAACTGGTATCAAGAGGATGTGTTTGACAGCCAATCTGATGCTGATTCTTTTAAGGACAGCAAGATTGCAGAAAACCAGTACACCATTCATTGGGACTACCCTAATGACAATGGTGTCTATTACCCCTCTTAAGAGGGGATTTTTCTTTTGTTCAACTCAGCCATTGCAAGCATCTGCTGTGTCATTGGATGTGTAACTGTTACATCTTCTATAAATGATTCATTTAATGGAATTCTTACCTTGGCTTGTGCCCTAGGTAATCCTCCTCCTTCTGCACCATAGTTACCCATTACTTTTAATTGTTGAGGTTTAACTCCTGACTGCAAGTAATCCAAAGCTCCTTTTAAATCCACTTTATGGATACTATTTGGCTCTATAGTCATATATTTAGGTGCTTCTGGACTTTTTGTATCTATATTCATAACTTCTTTGTTATAACCAGGCATGATTAGCTCATCATATAATTCTCTTTCAGAGCTAATTCTATTGCTATCTGCCCTGCCTATCTTACCTAACATCATGTTTGGTGTAAATGAATTATCTAACCTACCTTGGTCTCTTAATTCATCTACTGCAGCCATTAGGTTGCCACCATTTCTATTCATTCTATGTTTGATTAATGTATCCATTTCACTAGCAATACTATCTGCATTCTTTCTTCCAGCATCTGCAGTTCTTAATGCTGTAAATGCTGGTAACAATGCATTGTCTGTATAACTAGGCCTCATCATTACATCTACATTTTTACCTCCTGATTGCAAATCACTTAAACCAAGACCCCCATGCCCTCTAGGCATTGTCTGGTTACCCATTAACTTCATCACATTCTCTGCTACTTCTTCATCACCTCTTTGAAATTCTGGGTTCCCTCTACTATCTTTAGACAGAACTTTTCTAGTTGAAGTACCAAAGACACTTTTAAGAACTTCATCAGGACTATTTGGGTCCATGTATCCAACTACTTGTTCTTGTCCTGTAATGTCATTAATAGCATATTGAGTATGTGTTCTAGTTCTTGTGCCATCCTTATTATTTTTAATAATTGGCATTGGGACATCACCTTGTAATCTATCAAGATTAGCCACAATCTCTGAAGCTTTCCCAAGCTTCCTACCACCTTGTAATAGCCCCATTGCATCAAGCTCTGGTGCTCTTTTGTTTATATATGCAATTGCATCTTGTGTTGCTAGTTCTACTGCATGTTCACTAGCAATTGCTTTTTCATAATCACCTTTGTATTTATCTAGAATTGCATCTGCTGCCATTCTTGTTTCATCTACTAATTCAAAATCACTGTTTGGATTGTCAATATTCTTAAGAATAATCTCAGCTTGTGGGTCATCTATGTTATAGACCTGGCCTACATTTTTTCCCTGTGCATTTATTCTTTGCAATCCATTATCAGTAAACCTAAATCTATTCATCACTATAAATCTATGTATACTTTATTGTAATCAATATGTATCACACCTTATCAGGTGTTTTAGCTATAAATAACTCTATACTTTAAATTATGCAAATCCCTAACTACCTCCATCACTCTAAGAAAGCACAGAAGCCTAAGCTCAAGCCACAGGCTGTAAGAGCTAGAAAGGCTGCTTTGAAAGCACTTAAGAGAAAGCTCTCTGCACCCTAGCGGGTGCTATTTCTCTGCTTGTTCTTCTTATATTTAATATGACTGCACTGATGATTGCATACACTCAATATCTGGAAGATATGTATGCAGAATCTGATGACCTTGCATCTGTGGACCTGTTTACAGTTCCTCCTCACATCAACCTTCCCCTCCTTGAGGAATGGGCTGATGTTGACTGATGCTTAGCGCCCTAACGGGCGCTTTATCTCTTTATGTCCAAATTATCTTGACACTACTTATGTCTTCAATCTTTGTTGATTCCTTTGACTCTTCCATGGAAACCTTTGAGGTTTCTAATGGTTTAGATGTTCTCAATAAGAATACTCTGACTACTGCAGGTGTCCTGGTAGCAGGCTCTACTGGTGTAGCTGCTGCTGCACTTGTAGCCACTGCTCTCCCTGCTCAGATGTTGATTGCTGCAGGTACCTCTGCTGGTCTCATCTATGCAGGTGACAGGCAATCCAAGGGTTTGTCTATCAACCCTTTCTCTAAGTCTGATACTCCTGATGCTCCTGCTACCCCTGTAGCTCAGTAATCTCTCTCCCCCCTAACGGGGGGTTTTTCACTTATGTTCTTTTACTTGTAACTTATGATTTCTCCTACATTCTCTTCTACTGCTCCTACTGGCTGGAACCTCCTGCCACTGGAAGTTAAGGAGAAGTTCTACAGCATTGCTAGTAAAGGTGACTGGTCAGCTTATGAAGCTTATAACCACCTTGTTCCTGACACTCTGAAGGATAACCCTGAAGAAGTAGTCACTTGGATGGATGGTGGGACAGTCTCCTTTGAAGTTGATGACTACAACCGTGGTCGTGCTGGCACCACCACTGAACAGGTTGAAGTAGAAATCCCTGACCGTGACGTGTCACGTATTGAAGCAGGTGGTGACTACTCACCTAAGAACACCATCATGGAAGATATGTCTGTTAACCGCTCACGTGGTGCTGCAGATATGACTGGTTCTGAGTTTGAAGCTGCTGAAGCTGCTAATGCTACAGATACCACCCTTATTGAGAATGCATTTGAATCAGCAACCGAATCTACTGAGTTGATTGCTGACACTGCTACCACCACTATTGGTGATACTGCTGGCTCTATGCTTTCTGATGCAATTCTCCCTGTCCTTGGTGCAGTCAAAGTTGGAACTTATGTTGCCAAACAGTTTGACGAACCTCAAGATAAGTGGGGTTTTGGCATGATGTTTGCTGGTTTTACAGCTGCTGTCATGGCTACTGCAGCAGGTCCTTGGATTGCTGGTGGTTACGCCACTGTCTCTCTTACTAAGCTTGGTGTACGCATGTATAACAAGCATGCTGCTGCTTAAGTTATATACAATTAAGATACTAATTGTTGTAGAACTGTGCATCCTTTAATTGCTAGTACACTTGCCAGCCTGCCTTTACAGGCGGGTATGGCTCGTGATTTATATCGCACTAAACCTGTTGCTAGGCCTGCTAATGCAGACGCTAGGAACTCTTTAGGGCAAGCATATGGTCAACGCGTTAAAGATATCACTAGTGATCGGACTGCTTTGCCTATCAAAGTCAATCAGAATACCCCTATCCCTCTTAATAAACTTACTGAATCTAGTGAAGAAGATATTAAGAAGGCTTTCAATATATCTCAATACGCTAGTGTTGCTCCTCGATTAAAGCGAGACCAACCTGGTGATAAAGCTGATATTTATAAATCTGAAAGAGGCGGTTATGAAGTTAACATCAACCCTAATGTTGATGAAGCCTACTTTGCACATGAACTAGGTCATGCTGCCTCTAGCCAAACGGCTGTAGGTGACATGATTAGTCGTTTACGTACTGACCCTAAGTTGCAAAGAGCTTTAGCGATTGGTGGCGGTTTAACTGCACTTGGTGCTGGCATTGTTACCCCTGGTGATGATGACTTAAACGCTGCCATCTTAGGTACTACTGCACTAGCTGCTCCTACCCTCATTGATGAGGCGCTTGCTACTAAGAATGGTCTTGCCATTATGGAACAAGCTGGCCGTAGAGCTACTCTCGGACAACGTGGACGCTTAGCTGGTGGCTACTTAACCTATATGGCCGCTCCTATTTCTACTGCAATCCTCGCTAATACTCTCGGCAATCAATTCGACGAAGATATCTAGCGGGGAACTATAAAGACAACCTTAAGACTGATGATACTTTTCCTCTTCCTTATCTCTAACCATCCCTACCCTGTAGTTGAAACTGACCCTCACTACTGCTACGAAGTGGCTGAGGAGCTACGTATAGCTGTAGAGAACGAGGTGATAACACATAAAGAGGCACTGGTCATCCTTGACAGGTGTCCTCTACACACATAACAGCCTTCCGCCTTAACAGGCGATGTAGTTATTTATGTCCTTTGTTAATACCCTATGGGTCTAACTTTCGTGCTGTATGCACTCCTATCTGTCGTTCTACATTTAGAGATACCTAATTGTCCACTTATCCTGTTACCATTCATCTTTCCTAAAGAAGATGTGGCTATAGTTGATATAGCTAGTAACGCTAATAATGCTTGACATGAACGACCGTATCCTCTCCCGTCTTAAAGACGAGTATGCCGAAGCTGTTGTAGAACAAATGACACAACGACAAGCTTTCTCCTACCTACGTCAAGTTATTTATAACGATGTAGCTGTCCTTGGTGCCGAAGATGTCAAACGTAAGATTGTCAAAGCTTTCGGTCAAGACAAGTATGACGAAATGCTTGAAGATGCTAGTCGGCAAACCGCTAGTAAAACCGTACCTGTAACTCTGTAAACTACTTGTAGAGTTAAAAGGTCCCAATATATAAATAAGCAGAATGCTATCTCTTTATAATCGTTCCCCTTTCCATTTGATTGACAATATGTCCCAGCTCCCCTTTGGCATGGACAACGTCTATGTTATCTCTGATGCCAAATATGCAGAGCTGCGTAAGAACCAAGCAGAACAAGAAATTGCTGTCTTAACTAAGAAACTTAACGCATATGAAAAGTCTGCTGAACAGCTGAAAGCAACTATTACCGAACTCCAAACGGAGCACGGTTTGTTGCCTGAAGCTTCTGTTGAATAACAGCCATTGCACCCTAACGGGTGCTTTAAATCTTGTCGTCCTTTGAGAATATCTCATGACTACCTCTACCGAACTTCGTTCTTTCCCCCCTGTGTCAGACACCATTGTCTGGTTTAAGCAGGTGGATTGGGCAGATGTTCGTACCCGTTGCCGCGCAGGTCTCAACAATGTTGGACTTGTACTTGCGGTAATTGGTGAAAAGACACATGACTTCGGCTGCTGGTTAGCTGAAGTCTGACCCCCTGGGGATAACAGTGAGAAATTGCGCCTGACCGCGTTTAAGCTCGTCAACCCCAGTGTGTACATCGCCCCCTAACGGGGGCTTTGTTTTTATGTGTCCCATATATAAAGAAGCATGAGCCTCATCCTTGCTAACTATCTCGCTAACAAGCGTGCCCGTTACATCCGTGTAGCTAAGCAAGTAGCTCATCGGTAACAGCCATTGCACCCTATCGGGTGCTTTGGTTTCTCGTGTTCTTTTTCTGTCGTTCAATTTGGCAATTACCTACGATTTCAAAATCATCAGTGACACTCAAGTCCCTGGAATTTCGTTGGTCATGGCCCAGAACGAAGATGCCTTCAGCTACCTCACGGAAGAAGAGGACCTCGCCTATCTAGCAGATGGCTCTGTTCCTCTTGCAACTGACCAAGTCGGTGACTTCATCTCGGATGCCGAGTGGGCACATCTTGCCTGCAACTACGTTTAGACCATGACCACTTGCGCCCTAACGGGCGCTTGTCTCTTTATTGTTCTTTGATTTATATCTTATGTCCACGTCTGTGCCTGATGGAATCTCTTTTGCTGACCTTCAAGCGTTAGCTAAAGACGCACCTGATGACTCTGCCATCGTTCCTACTGATGGTCCCTTTAACGGTTTGTCTGAAGACGAACTCAAGGACTTAGTAGATGCACAGCTTGACCTGATTCACGAAGTGTGTCCTGACCCCATGTTTGCTAAAGCCATCCTGTGGCGTTTAATTAACAACATGATTGGTTGGCATACTGAAGCTGGTAAACACCAGTTCGAAGAAGGTGATACTCAATCTGCTATCTGTTGGTTACGCGATGCTGGTAAGTTCCAGTCAATGGGTAACCTCCTTCAGACCATCAATGTAGGTCCTCACGACTTTATTACTCCTGTTGAGTAACAGCCATTGCACCCTAACGGGTGCTTATTTGGCTTATGTATTAGCTAGAGTTTACTTATGACTATATCTCATTTATTATCAAGCACTGCGACTTACAAAATATGGAAGCAGATGCGCTACAGAGTTAAACATGACCCTAACTACACAGAACGTGGCATCACTGTATGTGAACGTTGGGATGACTATGAATGTTTCTTAGAAGACATGGGCGAACGCCCTCCAGGTCTCACTATTGAACGTGTAGATAACAATGGTGATTACTGCCCTAGCAATTGCATATGGGCTGACCGTCAAACTCAAAATACAAACCGACGACCTGCACGCTATCCTTTCCTTAAGCGAGCTGGTACAAATGAACCACTTAGGTATTTAACCATTAAGCCTTGGGGTTCAGTTGAGTTACATATACGTCTACGTAAAAAGACTATCTTTACTAAATCATTTAAATCCTTGGATGAAGCTTTAGCTCTTCGCTCTGATTTAGAAATGGAACGTCAAATGTATCACCGCCTTGGTGGTGTTTAACAGCCTCTTGCGCCCTAACGGGCGCTTGAGTTTTAAGTGTTCTTTATAACATTCCAATGTCTGAAACCCGTAAGGTTTATGCCCAATTTAATACGCTCACCATTCAGGGCAGAGTGTATCACTCCGAGGATTACACCTTCAAAGGTAAAGACCTCACCAAAATCATTCTGGCTACTGAGCTCAAGAATGACGGTGAGTCCTACCGCGTCGAGTTCACTCTCGATGACCGTCAGATGGCTGAGTACTTCAGCAAGGGACGTTACGTCACAGTAACTGGCCACCTCAACTCCATTGAGGAAATCTTCTTTGACAAGAAGGTTGGTAAAACTCGCCGTCACGCCATGCCACTCCTGAAACTTTCCAAAGTTACAGTGATGCCTGGTGGCTACGGACCTGTAAAAAAGCAGGAATCTGCTCCAGTCGATGACATCATCGACATGGCTCCTGACTTAGAAGCACCTGCAACTGCAGAAGTAGCCTTCTGACCCTTTCCCCCTACCCCACGGTAGGGGGTTTTTTCGCTTAGATTTATATTAATCGCTATCGCTCACTAAATGTCAACAATCGAATGGGCTGCTGGCCTATTCGAGGGTGAAGGTTCAATACCTAAATTCAATAATGCCAAATATCAATATGAAGTCAAAATTAAAATGACAGACTTAGATATTCTTGAACGTGTTCAAAGCTTATTTGGTGGTAAAATTTATCCACAACCATCTTCCGCTGCTCATCATAAACTTATATGGCAGTGGTGTATATCTAATAAAGCTGGTGTTAAAGACTTTTTAATGAAAATACTTCCTTACCTCGGATACCGCCGTACTTACCAAGCACAAAACATGTTAGATGCTATTGACCGATGTGGAACTCACAAACGTTCAATCAAAGCCGCGACCGATGTTCCATAGGTTCGGCATTGCTGAATATGAAACTGGACCTGCCTTACTAGCTGGACCAAACTTCTTCTTAAATGAATTAGTCAATGATGAAATGAGTGCAGCACCCTCTCTATCTCCCTTCGCTCTATTGACATACTTGTTCTCTGGAGCAATATTGAAATCTGCTGTACTTAACGTTGGATAGTTATTGTGTGGAAATATATGTCCACCATCTAGTCCCATTGTCAGCCTTGAGCCTGTCAAATGATCGTATCCATTGTTTAACTTCATGCCATAACCCACAGCACGGTTTAACCGTTGCTCTTTTGGCATGCCAGCCATTGCATCTCCTCTTAGACCTGGCTTTGCTAGTTCACTGATTGCACCATCGGACAACATGTCTGTGAGTGCCATCCTTGTCTGCCTATCTCCTTTTGATTCAGGAATAGGACCTTGCTCTCCTTCCGCCATACCTGGACGTTGGTTAACAATCGGTCCATTCATTTCTGTATCAATTGCCATAAGCAAAGCATTGAGGTTATCTCTCTTATTACTATTACCACTCGATTTGCGCTGCTTTACAGCAAGCTTGCCACCTCTTATTTCACTAATGTCGTAGTGGTCGCCAATCGCTTCTTGTACTAGAGCTGTTTTTTCTAGTTCATCTAATAGTTTTTCAGAGATAATTCCACTTGCTACTAATGCAGCTTTGGTTTTATCCTCATCAAGAGCATAACCCACTCATATCTATAACTATGCTTATTAGGCATTAGTTATTATCACCATCTTCACTATGGTAACTAACCTTTAATGTTCTTTATTATTTTTATTTATGAAAACTATTGGAAGTGATCTCTTCCGTGGTGTCCACTTGACACTCCCTAATCCAAATCAAAT
>WLWF01003545.1_pt1 | contig 10127 bp, 19 predicted proteins | sample 6718331 | NCBI WGS metagenome assembly WLWF01 (sample SAMN12718692, study PRJNA515312) | sponge metagenome | isolation source: marine sponge | host: Mycale hentscheli | place: New Zealand: South Island, Marlborough, Capsize Point | collected 2003-05-01
CCTTTGCGAGTAGCCGGAGCAATGGGCTGATAGCCAGCCACTGCTTCCATCAGTTCTTGTGTTGTGAGCATTAGAAGTTATAAGCATCGCCAATACAGTTCTACCTTGACTTCACGTCCGCTGTGGGCTTACCTTGAGAGGTCGCCTTTTGGCGGGCGTTGTGTAATGGTAAGAACTCCAGCGATACCAGCGAGTTTGCGCTTCTGATTGTATCAGGCAACGGCGACTTTTCTACATAGCTCAATAAATCTTTCTACTGAAAACGAGCCTCTCAACATATTAATATCTTTAGTAGTTATCTGGATGTTGTCTACTGTGTAGCCCTTGCTGTTGTCTATTCGGTCAAGGCTTCCGCTAGGGCTAGAGCATTTATCAAGAGCTACAGGTTCACCTGTTAACGCGCACTGATACATTTGTTCTTCAAGCAGGTCGGCTACATCATCAATCGTTATTTCAAAGCAATAGCCCCGCGCTATAGCATCTGATTTTTTAGTTTCAAAATAACTAATACTTACACCACGATGATGTCCGTGATTTACTGCGCCACGCTTTCTAGCACCGCAGTTATTACAACTAGTGTTAAGTCTAAGCATCTGTGTCGCGTGGTCTCTGCGTTTATATCGCAGTTCTTTTCCGCAATCAGGGCAATTTCTAATAAAATGTTTTGTATCCCAAGTAAGTCCTTCAGGGAGAGGTTTTATTAGTTTCTTTGGAACACTGCTAGGCATAGTTATCTCTTCTCTATACCTATATTCTACCCCATTTTTCACTGCTATGTGTAAAGAATAGGGTGCTTATTTACTTAGGTTGTTTAGACCACTGCTTACCCTTCGCTGTATCGCTACGCTTCTTAGCTGAAGTGCGCTTATATTCTTTGTCCGACATACTATCTATTTTTTTCTTTGGTAAATACCTTTCGCCTGTAGCGTTAGGTCCTTCTGTACTGTTCTTGCCTGATTTAGTTTGCCAGCGCTCTTTAGTCCACTTTTTCATCTTGTTATTTTTGGCAGAAGGTTTTTTACCTTCGTATTTACCACCACCATCTTTGTAGTACTTGGTAGCGAGTTGCATTGCACGAGCAGAGTGCTTGCCACCCATCTTGGCTTTCGCTTTTGCTTTAGCAGCAGCCCATTTCTTTGGATTTTTCTTAGTTGCTACACCTTCAGCCATAACTTAAGTCCTACAAGCACCGCCATTTAGGCATAATGTTCTTCTTGATGATGGTGCCTACATAGCGGTATTACTAACCAAGGCGTATCATAATCGGGATGATGATACTCTTGCGCTTGATTTTCACAACGACGACACTTTAACTCTTCTATTCTATTAAGTTCTCCACGCTTTATTTTTCTTCCAATCAAAGCGCGGGCTCTCACTTTTTGCTTATCTCTTTTGTGATTTCTTCCGCGTTGATGCTTGCGTACTTCCTCAGGATTTTCATTCCTCCAACGCTTCTGCCCTAATGCTCTCGCTTCGGGATTTTCTTTCGCCCACTGCTTAGATTTTTTTCGCTTACAGTTAGCGCAAGCACCTGTTTTTTCACGCTTATCTTTTCGCGGTAAATGTCTTTCGGTTTCACCACATTTTTTACATTTAGGGCCAATATAAGTAGGTAGCATACTTGCTGTATTCTTTCCTTTATTCTAGCCCATTTCTTTTAAAATAATGAGCTGCTTATTTACTTAAGTTCTGTCCTAATAGTGGTGGTCCGTGTGACATACCGCCACGTGGTTTTGCTGGATACGTTTCAGGTTTCTTCGCACAGCCCTCGCCTGTATTGACCATTGGTCGTAGCGCTTGACCAGCCATTCGTGTAGGAAAGTCATTGTCCATTAACACTTCCAACGACGACGTGCTGCTTTACCCCGTTCACCTGTCCAGCCACGTGAGCGAGCACAGAATGATTTTTTGCGGGCACCTGCTTTAGTACCAGGCTTACCGTTAGGCGCTGGTGCCTTTAGGTTGCTTCCGGTTCTTTTGTTAATAGATGCACGACCTTTAGCAGTTAGACCTGCACCTTCTTTAACAGATAGTTTATGTCCGCCTTTAACGGTCATACCATCCATAGCACCTTTCTTTTTACTTTTTTTATGAGCGCAAGCTTTACACTTTGCTCCTGCCCTATCAGCCATAAATTATAAGCAGATGCTCTCTATAGTTTAGCTAAAAATCTTCATCATCTTTCTCTTTTTTCTCTTGTACTTTGGTGATGCCATAGCTGGCTAGAACGGTTGTTACTAATGAGCTGATAAAAGCAGAGTCTACACTTTTTGCCATACCAAAGTAGCTAGCTGTGAGTACTGCAAGCGACCAAGTTAGTACACCAGCAGGGATAATGTTATGAAATAATTGACGTATTATATTGTTCTTCTTGGGTTTGTTCATTAGTATACAGTGAGAAAAAGATACAATAGTTGAAGCAACTTATATCTAAAAGTATGAAGCACCTTCTTCTATTATTGCTGATTGGTGCTCCTGTTAGTGCTCAATCTGTGACGCCTAATTTTACGACTGGCTCTATGACACAGACGGTTACTGCTACTCAAGAAGTGACTGAAGTAATTGCTATTGAACGTTTTGGTGGTGCTGTAAATACGTGGAATGGAGATAATGTACAGCCAGTACAAGATGCTACTGCGGCTAGCCCTACGTCTGGAACGATTGATATCACAAGTACTAGCGCTGAATTTTATGTAGTAGATTCTTCACAACCATGGCAACTAGAGATAATCACAAGAGCTGCGGGTCTGGTGGAGACAGAAGATATCAACAGAACAATCGAAACAAGCACTACTACAAACACCTTGTCGGTCTTCTCGCAATAGTTTTCTGCTCACCTGTATGGGCGGAAGGTGATACTAGTGTCGCTGCTAATCCTGTTGCTGCTATCAGTGGGTCTGTTGCTAACCAAGCTGTACAGATTAATCAAGGGTCATTGAGTACACAATCATATGGTGGAGGTCATTACTGTAACGGTCCTGTTATTAGTATTACTCCTTATTACTTACAGACTGAATCCTTTACGTCTGTGTATGCGACGAATAGAAACTACGGTGGTCAGATTAGTTTATCGATGCCTTTAGATGGGAGTTCAGTTGAACTGTGTAAAGCACTCGCTCGTCAGAAGCTAGAGAAAGGACGATTAGATTATGAACTAGTGCGTATTAAGGAGTGCATTAATATCTATGAAAGTGGATATACGATACATCCTGATAGTCCTTTTTATCCTATTTGCGCTGACGTTTTAGTCGCTGACGTGCCCAAGTAGTTGTCTCCTTACCGCGTGCTTTCTGTAGCTTATTGACAATCGTTTTCAATAAAGGCTTTATGAGTCTTAATAAGTAATCAAAAATAGTTTTAGCTGCTATAGCACCACCGACAGAAGCAACTGCTGCTGCTGTTGCTGTAACAGATGTCGTTATCATTATTTCATTGCTTGGGAGCGGTAGCTCTACCTCAATGATTGGAATAGTTATTGAGTTATCAATTTCTGGGTTTTTATCTGGCTGAAGTTCGGGCAATACAGGCAGTGGTGGTATCACTGGCTGGGTGATTGGTAGAGGAGGTGGGGGAGCGGGTGCTTGTCTTACAGGCGCTTCCTCTGCTGGTTCTTCCTTTGGTTCTGTTTCAGGAGCAGTGGGTTCTGCTAATTCATTTAATCGATTTGGTATGGGAACCCATCGTGGTGGATTAACTAACGGTATATCTAGCGTTGGTACTGGTATCTGAAATGCGTTAGGTAATGGTGTTGGTGGTAGCAGAGGTACTAATCCCATTTACTTTCCATTGGGTCAGCATCTCCAGCAGCAATTGCTACAGCACGCCTGTAAAAGTAGCAGTCAGTTTTATCTGCTTTTTCTAGCGCTTCTTTTACTTTGACCCAGTTGTCACGTTCTTCAGTACTCATTCGTTTGCTTTGATAAAGTCCATTTCGGCGTGCATTAGGTCACTAAGGTTAGAGACTTGAGCACAGCAGTTTTTGATTAGACCACGTTGATTAGGAGTTAAGTTCTCAGCATCTACTGCGTCTTCTGATAACACGTTTGAGATATCACCTAGTGCCATAACAATGGCTGGCATTCCCCACTTCTCTACTAGTCCTGACATAACAGACAGTAGGGGGTTACTACCGGTTTCAATAATTTCCCAAAACTTTTTGCGTTCTTCAGTCGTCATAATTAAATCACTGTGTATATCTATTGTAGATAGAATGACTTAAGAATATTATATTTAGCTATGACCGTGATTACGTGCGAAGAATTCAAAAACTTCTTTAAATACTTTAAAGATGAAAAGCATCAGGTTAAAGCAATTGAAATGCTTTACGAAGATATTAGTCCTGACCTATTAACTGATGCCTCTGATTGGATTAAAGAATACAGGAATAAACCAGAAGCACCTGTTTCTAGTGGTAAAGAGCACATCAGTAAGAAGCAGTTAGCTGCTATCTGGGGATGTGGCGAAAGTTTAATTGCGGATTATGAGATTGTAGAGATGAATAAGTGCTTAGATATGTATGAGATTACGACACCAGAACGCATCCGTCATTTCCTATCACAGACAGCACACGAAAGTGGTGGTGGTCGTTATAAGAAAGAACTTGCGAGTGGTGAAGCGTATAACGGTAGGACTGACTTAGGTAATACATCACCTGGTGACGGTCCTAAATACAAAGGTGCTGGCTACATTCAGCTGACTGGTAAGTTTAACTACTCACGTCTGAGTCAATACTTAAATGACCCTCGTGTAATGGAAGGCGTTGACTATGTAGCAGAAAACCTGCCGTTTACATCAGCAGGTTACTGGTGGGAAGACAACCGTATGAACGATTTGATTGATGGTGGTGCTGATGTTGTAGCTGTAACCCGTCGCGTGAATGGTGGAACGAACGGACTAGCAGACAGGCAGCACTATTATGAAGTCTGCCTGCGTGTTATTTAGGCGGTTGCTGCAGTGCTTTAGTCATCAGGCTGGCTAGCCTCGTAAGCGCTAATAGTTGTAGCATCGTGCAATACGCCAGCAATTAACTGGACAACAGGTGCTTCAGCAGTTACATCATCACCTGGGGCAACAATGTGACGATGAAAGCTAGTGGCGATTGCAACGCCGTCTTCTTTGACGATGTCGCTGCGACGAACTTGAAGGGTACGGTTAGGCAGCACTTCAACTTTGTACTCGTGTTCTTTGGTGAAAGCCATTAGGAAAGTCCTCCGGACTAGACAGGTTTGGGCTTCAGTTTTATGACGTGAGGGTCAATCCATAGATTCATATGTAAATGAAAATCTAATTGTACTGTTGTCTGATAACTGGCTAGCTGAAGTATTATTATTAGTTGTATCATTAACAACGTGATAAATCCCAGCGGAATTAGTGTTATTACTTACTATACAGGAAGTAGGTAAGTAACTTTGAAAAGTACCTGAATTGGCAACTATAGTACCGCAATTCCTATAAGCTTGACCGTTAATGCTTTTAAAGGGTAATCCTGCAATAGTCAAATTGCCAGTAGGGTTAGTACCATTTAAATTATTAACAACAATTCTGCCGTAACAATAAACTGAACTACCAATTCTTACGTATCTAGCTCCAGTAGTTCCCGTGTCATATGAAATTGCTGTCATTCCACTTGAACCAAATGAAGGAGTCCACGAACCTTCTTCATAATTATCAAGCATAAGTTGATCTTGCGTTCCACCTTGTGAATGTGTCAGGTCAAACTGCACGCCGCCTGCAAGATAATTCGGTGCGGTGCCTCCGGCGTAGAAGGAATAAACACTACCATTCGGTGCGTCTGAATTATTAAGTGCGGTGTAATAACCAGTAACGGTAATTCCGCTAGTGTTATGAGCAGCAGTTGAACGTGCAACATATGCATAAGCATTACTGCCACAATCTGTATCAAGATTGCTATAAACTTGATTTAAGGTTGTATCTGACGCTCGCCCTGTTTGACCAGTAGTAATTCCAAGACCAATGACATTATTAGTTTTGTCAAGATTATTGACACGCATACTGATGCCAGTTCCCGAATCAGCAGCAGAAGTTAATGTAATTCTATTTGAATCATTCAGAACGATAGAACCGTCTGCATTGCCAATAATGTGACCATCAGTTTGAGTACCACCCGTCACGCTAACGCCATCTTCGTGGGTGGTTAGACCTTCAAACGTCAGGTCGCCTGTGACTGGTCCGTTCGTTGCGTCAAGCTTTAGATAGTCACTATCCAAGTCATTGGGGTCAGCTTTTGCCTCCCAGTAACCGTCAGTGTTCCAGGTGTAGACAACACCGTTTGGTGCGGTGAATGGTGATGCGGATGATGCGGGGAAATCGAGTGCCATGAGATTGAAAAGAAAAGGGTTTAACGGGTTGAAGGATTAAGCCCCTTCCAGGGCAGCGATACGGGTACGTAAGTCTTTAATGATTGATAACAGGTCTTCTGTTGTACCTTGATAAACACTATTGCTAACTTCATTACCTTCTTCGTCTGTGGTGAGCGTGGTTGTGTATGCAGCAGGGTCATCTGATTGCATCCGTAAACTGAATGCACCGTTGATTAAACCGTCGCAAGTAAAATCACCTTTGAAATAATTCGGTGCGGTGCCTGCGGCGTAGAAGTTGTAAGTGTTAGTTCTATTGTTGTTAGTATTTAGTCGAGATTCAAACCCTTTTACAGCAGTTGCTTGGTTAGTAAGACTTGAAATTAAAGTATTATCTGCTACAAAGCCACTTTGCTTGGTAACGGCTGTTGTCTGAGTGCCAAAAGCAGCAAACTGAGTCAACTCAGCATTATCAGTTGTTGCAACCCTTGAGTCAACTCCAATGACCAGACCTGAACCAGTGCCTGTGGTTAGTGTTGCGTCTGTTCTAATTCCAATGCCGTTACCAGCGCCGCCGTTATGAGTGCCTGTTAAATGAAAAGTGCTATTAAGGCTAGGTTCACCACCAAGCCCTACCCGCCCGTCACCTTTAATAAATGACGTTCCAGCACTCTTACCAGTCTCATAACCAACCCAAACATTACTATTGGCTGCTCTTCTTGCAGTGACAATGCCTGCACCTACAATTTCAACACCAGTATTTAAGTTATCCTCTTGAATATTATTACCAAATTGACCATTACCATTACTCAGCAGATTAATCTTAGTGTTGTCACCAAGGGCAAACGTATCTGTAAATGTTGCAGCTGCTAGATGTGTTGGATAATCAAGCTCACCACTATCGATTAACGCTTGGTCTTCTGCTGATTGTTGGTCGTACCACCACTGCCTTGCAAAGCTACCATCACCAGGCAGAGATACATTTGCTGGTGCTACTAACGTTCCAGCTTCTAGCTGCTCTAGTTGCTCTTCAGTGAGCGTTGATTTGTATAACTCAAAGGTGTTACGAGCGGGAGAACCGCCGATGTGGGTGTCGCCCGTGAAGAAGTTCGGTGCGTTGCCTACGGCGTAGAAATTATATTCTGTTCCAGCTCCACTTGTATTAGCGCCATTATTGACGGATGATCTAAAGCCAGCAATGTAATTATCTGACGCCACTGATGTTCCAAGATTTGCGTTAAAACAAGATATGGCATCAACATTTTTTGCGCCATCTTCAATATAAGAGGACACACCATTCGTAGGCTTTTGGAAAAGGTCAGTAGTTGAAAAGCTAAACAAAGCTCCACTAGAAGTACCCGCTCCATCTACAACTGAGGTAGAATCAAATTGAAACGCTACAGCATCATCCTGGCTAATAAACAAAACATTGCTTCCATTAAGTGATGAGGCTTTGTTTGTTTTGATGCCTACTTCGTGGGTAGTTGACTTCTCAAACGTAATCTCACCAGCAGCGGTGTCGTCACTGACCTTGCTTAAGTACAGCCCATCAGCTTCACTTTCAGTTAGCGTGTCGCCTTGTGGTGATGCTTCGACCCACTGGCTTGAATCTGCATCTTTGTAATAGACATATAACCGACCTGAGTCATCGTTGCTATTCCACCACAGGTCACCATCTTCAGGACTGGCAGGAGGGTCTGGGCTAATCTCTACTGATGGAGGCAGTTCTTCAATCTTTTGATATAGGCTTAAGTCACCACCAACACGCCTGATACCTTGCGTGTCGTCTTTAATAAATAGTGCTGGGTCATCTGTGCTGTAGTTAACACACAATTCACCGAATTCTGTTTGTCCTGCGGTAGGTTCTTTTGCTACAAGACCGTTAAGAACTTTACTTCTTTTATGTTGAATTTTTGCCATTGCTAAAAAGCCTCTAACTGGAGTAATAATCCTGAGACTATTCTAACGATTAAGTAGCATATTCACCGCCATCAATTGTATCTCCAGGCACCCACGTTGCTCCATTCCAAACAAGGATGTTGTTTGTGTCATCACCATTAGGCAACTTGAACTGTAAGTTACTAGCTTTGAGGTGATAAGCCGTCGTATCAGATTCACGATAGACGGCAAACAAATCAGAGTCTTTTAATGCCATTATGAAATATCAGGAAGTGTAGAGAAATCGTATGGTGCAAATGTCTCTTCTTTTACACCAATGGTGACTTGCTTTTTACCGTCTACTACTACTGTTTCTTGAATATCAAGAGCACCAGAAATGATGTCAGTGCCACCTTCTGTAATTGAATCAATTGCTTCATCGGGCAAGTCTTCAATTGCATCTTTTAGTTGTGAAGCATCAACAACTGCGGAAGGTCCAGATGTACCGTTTGTAATTGCACTAGCGTCAGCAATTTGAACTACACCGTATTCAGCGTCAGATGCTGTCTTCAGTTCAATAACAACGTTACCTGCTGTTGGGCTAATGCTTAAAGCAGAGTTGTTATTAGCGTCAGTCGTGGTGACTGTCGTTACACCACCAGGTGAGAGTGCAAGCCCATTAACAATATCGTTAGTTGCTTTAAGTAAGTCAGCTGTAACGACTGCGGTATTAGCACCTGTTCCTGTCGTTGCTTCAACGTCAGCTGCTTCAGCCAAACGAGCAACAGCACCAGCAGGACCTTCACCGTCAGCGTCAGAAGTAGCTTTAGTAGTTGTACGTGCTTGACGAATTGAGATTACAGGTTCAATAGCATCGCCGTCAGACTTCAACGGGAGTGTTGCCGTCACACCTGTGACTGTTCCTGTTGTATTACTACCAGCTGTTACTAGAATCCATCCACTAGCGTCAGCATCATAAACAATACGGTCACCTTCATCAGCAGTGGTTTCACCGTTGACCATTACCCAACCGGAGTCAATTACACCAGCATCTGACTCAACAATATATAGGTCACCGTTCTGACCTGGCAACGTAATAGGATCAGGAGTTTGAGCTGATGGTGCATTATTAAGGTCTACTGAACCTTTAAAGTTAATACCAGCACCACTCTCAACTTCTACGATAAGGTCGGATACTTTCAGCTTGTATAGTTTAGAGTCTGTTTGACTTTGAACTACAAATAGGTCATTACCTTGTAAAGCCATTATCTTTTAATCGAAAGATTACTCTCTTTATTATATCTAAGAAGCTCTATCATCTAATTGTTGGATATCCATTGAAGTTTCAACAACTGCTGGATTGTTACCGACACCTGGCGTTGTATTTACATTGATAGGTTTAACTCCATCAAAATCATAGGCAATGCCACCACTGCCTCCACCACCAGGTCCTGCTAGTTCGTCGGGAATACTAATGCGATACGTTGGCGGACCTAAAGCAGCATTAGGATTAACAACAATATAAGTTCGGTTATATGCGTATTCAACATCACCAGGTACGGGGTTAGGCATAGTTCTACTCTTTTGATATCTCTATTTTATCTGATGTGAGAAGTGCGTATCCATCTTGAACCAAAAGTTGTTTAACTGCAATTTCTAGTAAGTGTTGGTATTGAGTGAATAAGCGAGTTACATTAATGAGTTGTTTGCGAAGTTCGTCAATGTCATCGCAGTGATTTATTTCGTCATTGACCACACGCAGGCGAAGTTCTTTTTCCATACTGATTTTGAAGTCTTCTTCTGAGAACATACTTTACTCCTTATTCGATAGTGCTGAACCAGTAAGCAATGCAAGAGTAGTAGCAATCATTACGTTGAATGTTTGCTCGTATCTTTCACCTATCTTAGGACAACTTTTAAGTCCACCGTTGT
>WLWF01003546.1_pt1 | contig 10118 bp, 3 predicted proteins | sample 6718331 | NCBI WGS metagenome assembly WLWF01 (sample SAMN12718692, study PRJNA515312) | sponge metagenome | isolation source: marine sponge | host: Mycale hentscheli | place: New Zealand: South Island, Marlborough, Capsize Point | collected 2003-05-01
TAATGTATTCTGGCTTATTGAATAAGATAAATCAACTACATCTATATTTGAAAAATCATATAATGTTGTAGATAAATCTTGAATTAATGAATAATTTTGATTTACACTAGAACTAATGTCTATAATATTAGATGTATTTCTGGATACTTGATACGATAAGTCGGTTATATCTAGTTGTTCAAATGATAATCCATAGACATAACTACTTAAATCTTGTATTAAAATACGATTTTCGGATATATCTGAATTGAGATTGACAATGCTAGATGTATTTACAGATACTTGATTCGATAAATCCGTTAGGTCTGCTTGTTCAAATGATAATCCATATACATGACTACTTATATCTTGTAATATAGTTGTGAGGTTTGTTAAGTCTACTTGTTCAAACGATAATCCATATACATAGCTACTTAAATCTTGTATAGAATATGTATTCGTACTTACTTGATCTGAATATAATGTAGAACTATTTTCTATACTAACTAATCTATTATTTAATTCATTGATACTAGCTAAATTATTACTTATATTATTACTATTGTCAATAGTGCTTTGTTTTATACTTGTTATTTCATTTGATATATCTAATATCAATGTATGATTTTGTAAATCTTCAGCAATATCTTCAAATAATTCTTTATCATTTACCTTAAATTTACCATCATTACTAGCACTAAATCGTGTCTGTCCTAGATAGATAGTACTATTGTCAAAATATCCCGTACCCCATGGTCGTGTAATGGATCCTAAATCTTGACCACATGCATCTGTTGGGCAAAAATTAAATCCTGATTGTAATATTAACGCATTACTACCATCAATTATTCCGGTGCTTAATTGTGGTAATGCATTTATAGTAAAAGATTTAGGATTACTATTATTTGATGAATCAAAATTAATATTTGAACCACTAATAAATTTAATTGTATCTTGACCTGTAGCCTCTAAAATATTTGATCCACATATGTCCCAATATTTAAATGAACCGCCTAAAGAAATTAATACACTAGAAATATCTGTTAATATATTATTGCATAAATCGACTGTTAATCCAGAACTACCGTCAAATAAAAGGGTATTTATGTTTTGATAAGAAAAATCTACATTACTACCGCTATATTGTCCTACAGAAATATTTCCTACACCATTGGCTCCTGCAGGACCTTGGGGGCCAATCGGTCCTTGTGGACCACCAAACTGTGATTCTCCTTGTGGACCTACTGGACCTAAAGGTCCTTGAGCACCCTGATTACCTTGAGCACCCTGAGGACCCATTTCTTTATTACAATTACTAGATCGTTTATTATAATAATTATTGTATGAAGACATATAGTATAATATATAATTGTAAAATATAATCTACCAAAAAATATTATTAATTAATTTAAATTTAGAATTAATAACATTTCTATAATTATATATATATACATGTCCTATCCAAATTATAAAAAATATAATCAACAAGTTAGATGTTGTCCAGTTAGATGTCAAGAAGGCCCACAAGGGCCACAAGGTGCTCAAGGTAATCAAGGTTTGCCCGGTATTGGCCTTACTGGCCCACAAGGCCCACAAGGACCTGCTGGACCACAAGGTCCTGCTGGTATAGATGGACCAACTGGAGCGACTGGAGCGACTGGAACTCCTGGTGATAGATTTTTAACACAATCGTGTGGAAGTGCACAGCCTTTATTTGATCCTTCTGCTAATATTACAAATGTTGGATCTCCATATGAGATATATGTAGAACCAGGTTTAGCTTATATACCTGGTAATTCAATTATAGTTACTGATCCTAGTTTCATACCACTTAGAACATTTGAAGCAACTATTTCTTTGTATGACTCATCCAGTGGTCAATTACAAATAATAAATGTTATAAATTATACCGGAACTACTGATCCGTCTGGAAATATTCCTTCACCTATTGGTGGCTGTTGGAATATAAATTTAGATGGTATTAATGGTCCAACTGGAACACAAGGACCTAGTGGAGATCCTGGACCAACTGGAGCCACCGGTGTAACTGGAGCCACTGGAGCAACTGGCCCAACTGCAATTGGACCTACTGGAGCAACAGGGGCAACAGGAGCAACTGGAGCAACTGCTCCTACAGGAGCAACAGGAGCAACCGGCCCAACCGGAGCAACTGGCGCAACAGGAGCAACTGGCGCAACTGGTCCCACAGGTGCAACTGGAGCAACAGGAGCAACCGGCCCTACAGGAGCAACCGGCCCAACCGGAGCAACTGGCGCAACTGGCGCAACTGGTCCCACAGGTGCAACAGGAGCAACAGGAGCAACAGGAGCAACCGGCCCTACAGGAGCAACTGGCGCAACAGGAGCAACTGGCGCAACTGGTCCCACAGGTGCAACTGGAGCAACTGGAGCAACAGGACCTACAGGAGCAACTGGAGCAACAGGACCTACAGGAGCAACTGGAGCAACAGGACCTACAGGAGCAACTGGCGCAACTGGTGCAACAGGACCTACAGGAGCAACTGGCGCAACTGGTGCAACTGGACCTACCGGTGCAACTGGACCTACCGGTGCAACAGGAGCAACAGGAGCAACTGGACCTACAGGAGCAACAGGCGCAACAGGATCAACTGGAGCAACTGGAGCAACAGGATCAACTGGACCTACCGGTGCAACTGGAGCAACCGGCCCAACCGGAGCAACAGGAGCAACTGGAGCAACCGGCCCAACCGGAGCAACTGGAGCAACCGGGCCAACCGGAGCAACAGGAGCAACAGGATCAACTGGACCTACCGGTGCAACTGGACCTACAGGAGCAACAGGGGCAACAGGACCTACAGGAGCAACTGGCGCAACTGGTGCAACAGGAGCAACCGGCCCAACCGGAGCAACAGGATCAACTGGAGCAACTGGTAGTACTGGATCTACTGGTCCTACCGGAGCAACCGGCGCAACTGGATCTACTGGTCCCACCGGAGCAACTGGTGCAACTGGATCTACTGGTCCCACAGGATCAACTGGAGCAACTGGCCCTACAGGTGCAACCGGATCAACTGGACCTACAGGAGCAACTGGAGCAACTGGCGCAACTGGCGCAACTGGAGCAACTGGCGCAACCGGCCCAACCGGAGCAACTGGACCTACCGGTGCAACTGGAGCAACAGGAGCAACTGGCCCTACAGGAGCAACTGGAGCAACTGGCCCTACAGGAGCAACAGGAGCAACGGGGGCAACTGGATCTACTGGTCCTACAGGAGCAACTGGATCTACTGGTCCTACAGGAGCAACTGGAGCAACTGGCGCAACTGGCCCTACAGGAGCAACTGGAGCAACTGGCCCTACTGGAGCAACTGGCGCAACGGGGGCAACTGGCCCTACAGGTGCAACAGGAGCAACTGGTCCTACTGGCGCAACGGGGGCAACTGGTGCAACCGGACCTACAGGAGCAACTGGCCCTACTGGAGCCACAGGAGCAACAGGATCGACTGGTCCTACTGGCGCAACGGGGGCAACTGGCCCTACTGGAGCCACTGGAGCAACCGGATCTACCGGAGCAACAGGAGCAACCGGTCCTACAGGTTCAACTGGACCTACAGGATTGACTGGACCTACAGGAGCAACTGGTCCTACTGGCGCAACGGGGGCAACTGGTGCAACCGGACCTACAGGAGCAACTGGCCCTACTGGAGCCACAGGAGCAACCGGACCTGGTACTATATTTGATATTGCGCCTGTAAAGTCAAATGCAGTGCTATGGCAAAATGAAACTAATATTATAAGAGACCCCAACAGTAGTATTTATCCTTATGTTAATAACTTAGAATATGCAGATATTGGTTATTATAGTTGGATTTGTGGCGCTAATAATTCTCCACAAACCACTATAGCGGGCGTGTATACTGCTAATACTAATCTAAATGGTCCAGCTATATTTTTTACATATAATAATAATCCTGCACCCAACATTAATTTGGGAACATTAGCAGTGAATACAGTAGGTCCATTCCATTTTGATCCTGATCAAAATTCTGCTGGAAATTATTCGTGGGACTACCAAATTAGTAATGATAATTTATTAGTTAAAACTGTAATGGATCCTAGATGTTACTTTATTTGTAATCGTGGCGCTCCATTGCAAAATGCAGCTGGAACTGGAATAGCAACAGATTTATCATGTATTTCCGATATTTCCGGAATTTTTATGGCAGAAGCGAATTTTGTATTAAATGTTGTAAATGAATGTGATATATCAACTAGTTTTGAAGGGTTTTCGCTATATGGACAATTTCATACAGATATTAGTCTTGGTAATCCTCCTGGTGGTAGTGGTGGAATCACGGCTGGGGATCTGGGTGTAAGTAATTGGACTATGAAAAATGTGGGATTATCTGAATCGCAAAATTCTTTTACCTTAGATAATAATTATAATGGAGACTTATTACTGTCTCATAGTAATCTAGATAGTATATCACAAACTTCTAATGGAAGGAATATTTCATGGCAGCAGGGAGCCACTACTCCTCCTGATATATCGGCATCTACTAGTTATAGTTTTCCAGTAACATTTCGAAAACCAGTACAATTACCAAATAATCCAGAAACACCATTGTATTTAGGACTCACATTGATTAGATGTCCTAGTGAAATAGATGACAATTCATGGAATAACTGGACGACAGACGCTAATGGAGGTCAAGATTATACTATTAGCTTATCACATCCTTTACCATTTAGATATTATATTACATATACGCCAGCACAAACGGCTGAATGGCAAGGGCAAAGAGGGTTTAGTACTAATTTATCTATTACACCGTTATAAAATACATAATTTTATATTGATTATATATAATATTATGCCTTGGAAAGATGGAAAATTTTATTATCAGAGAGATAAAGCATTAGTTAATCAATTGAGATTTAATATACCACAACCAAATAATCCTTTATCAGATAATTTTTTAGTATTAAATAATGATTTAGAAGTTGAAATTAGACAATTAGCCACTGTAGTTGGACCTACAGGTGCTACAGGAGCAACCGGACCTACAGGACCTACAGGACCTACAGGAGCTACAGGAGCAACTGGCCCTACAGGTGCTACAGGGGCGACCGGACCTACAGGGGCGACCGGACCTACAGGGGCGACCGGAGCAACTGGGGCAACCGGTGTAGCAGGATTAATTTATGATGAAGCAATTCAGGCTGATATTACCCTGTTATGGCAAGGTAAGGAAGGTACCGCATGTGGATGGCAAGAAGGAACTAATTTAAATAGAGTGCAAACAGGTCCTTATTTTGGACCTAATTATGCAAATATAGGTTATTATAGTTGGGTATGTGGAAATATTAATCATCCTCATAATACTTTATGTGGTATATATGATGCAAACACACCGCCGGGCGGGGCTATATATTTTGCGGAAGGCACAGGCATTCAAAATTTTGAAGCATTACCTCGTAATGTTGCTGGTCCGTTTAATTACGATCCAAATCCAGTTGCATCAGGTTTAAATTATCGGTGGCCAGGAGGCCCTATGCCTGTACCATTAGACCCAAGATGTTATTTCTTATGTAATAGTAGTTGTAGTATTACTACCCCAGCAGGACAATCAATAGATCTAAGCCTGAATGTTTTAGAAGATGGTACATATATTGCTGAAGCAAATTTTGTTTTAAATATTACATGTAAATGGGATAAGTTTAATACTGGTAGTCCTCCAGTTGAAGACTTTGCATTATTTGGACAGTTTCATAGTGATAAAATTAGTACTAGTGGTTCAAGTCCTCCTAATTTAGGGACGGATAAGTTTGAACTCGAGAATGTAGGTTTATCCGCCAATTCTACTGGTCAAATAGATAAGGATAAACCAGAATTCGGGGATTTGATAATTTCATACTCAAATTTAGATGCGCAATCTCAAAGTAATAGTGGCAGACTTGGATATGTAGAGGGATTTCCTGGTCCTCCTCCTCCTCCTGGACCTACAGGTATACGAACACTGCCAGGGACGAATTATAGTTTTCCAATTAGTTTCAGAAAACGTGTAGAAGTTCGAGCAGGTAGGCCAATATATTTAGCATTGTCTTTATTTAGAAGCCCTTCAGATATACCAGATTTTAACTATAATGAATGGATGATTGGCAACCCTCCTGATCCTTTAAGTGGAACATATCAGTATCCGTTAAAATATCCTCTACCATTTGAATATAATATTATTTATGAGCCATATGCAGTAAGTAGTGGTATTTCAAGTAATATAAGTAATTGGCAAGGAATAGCTGGATTTAGTACAAATCTTTCTTTATCTAGCCCGTTATAATATACATAATTTTATAGTGAATATATATAATATTATGCCGTGGTACAATGGAAAGTTTTTTTTTGATAAGGACAAAATAAATATGAGCGAACAGCGATTTAATTCTTTACCTATACAAAGTTTAACATCAGATGATTTATTAGTATTTAATAATAGTACTAATGAAGTAAATTCAAGACCTGTTGCATCAATAGGAGCAGTAGGACCTACAGGAGCAACTGGTGTAAGAGGATTAGATGGGAATTCTAGTTTGTGGGAATTTAAATCCTTTACTTCTGGTCAACCAGGGGCTGGTGAATTTCGTTTAGACGCTGGTAATACATACGGCGACGGAGAGATAATCATTAATCGTACAGATAATTTTGGAACTGATATGACTAATTGGCTACAAAATATTGAAATAGGTGATATTGTAACTTTTAGAAATTATAATAGTTATGAATATTTTGCTATATATGTAGTTTCAGTCAGTCCAACAACTCAAACCAATACTGTTACATTGTCTCCTGCAATACCACCAGACTTATTAGATGCATATGGATTACCAGGGACAGCTGGGCAAAATGGGGCGTTTGAAGTAGATGCATTGTATACAATAGGCTATGTAAAAAGAGGATTACAAGGAGCAACAGGACCAAGAGGAGATACATTAAATTCTTCTAATTGGTTATGGGGGTCTAATAATTTATCTGCATTTAACTCAGGACAATTTACATCATTCGCTAGTGGATCATCTACTAATAGTTTATCTAATACTACTTCAATAGAAATTAATCCAGTGGATAGAAATGGAAATACTATAGGAACTGGACCATCCACTAGTGTAGGCAGTTATATAGCAACCGGTTGGTTTGGGTTATTTAATACGGGAGATGTATTAACCGTTCAATATAGTGAAAATAATTATGCAACATATAGATTAACTAAACAGCCTGAATGGGTTGTTTCTTCATTTCCAGGAAATCCAGCAATTATAAGATTAAGTGTTGAATTTGTTAATAATGGATCTGCATCTTCAACTTTTACTATATTAGAATATGGTATTGGGTTGGTAAATGGAGGAATGAATGCCGGATTAGATTATAATTTTGATGAAGTAATAATACCTCCATCGGGATCTCCAATAAGTTTTGGGTCAATTAGATTAAATAATACAACTCAAAACACTTCTACAGAAGCATATTTAAGTGTAGCAGTAGCAAATGGAAATTCAGTTGGTACTTTCATAAATAGTTGGAATAGTTTTGGAAATAATCCTGGTACAAGAGGATTTCTTCAATTTAAAACGAATCATAATCATGATTTTTTAACTTTTGATGTTACTAATGTATCATTTACTACTACGGGTGGACCACATTACATTATCCAATTAACGAATGGTGTAGGTGCAACAGGAACTCCTTATATAAATAATGAATTAGTAAGTGTCAATTTTATACCAGCTGGTACAGATGGAGGATCAGGCGGATCAGGTCCAATAAATAGTACAGTAAGTTTTTTTTCTGATTTTTGCAAAATACCAGGAGGGGGTATGTATAACATACCTACTTTCACTCTAGATGCAAATAATAGTATTAACGGTGTTCCTATTTTACCACATGGAAGTGGTGCGTTTGCGTCAGGAGGCGGTACTGCAATGCAAGTAGCAACATCAGCTATGAATAATTCGATTCTATGGACATATGGAGCATATATGCCTCAAGCCGGAGTAATATATTGTGCTGCTATTAATTATAATTATGTAGCTATTAGTGGTGGTGGGAGTGGACGGATAATTGCAATCAATTACAACACTGGTACTGCAGATACTATTCACAATCTTATAGGTCCGGTAACTGCGGGGTCAGCCAATCAAACATTTTCACCAGCTATATCATTTAATATAGGAGATTATATTGGTATTGCAATTCAGAACAATAGTGGAATATCAGATCAAATAGTGGTAGAAGGGACACTATTTTTGAAATTAACATAATAAAACAAAAAATTAAGTATTTATTGTATATAAAAAATATTTTTAACTATATACAATATAATGAGTAGTTATAATTTAGTTGGATCTCCTTCTATAGTTACACCACAAAGTACAGTTAGAGGTATAAGAGCATTAAATGAAGATTTAATAGATAATTCACCAATTATAGATGGTAGTGGTAATCTATCAATGTTGGGTGATATATCTGTAAATAAAATTACATACAATAGTTTAGAACCACCAATTCCTAGTGGCGCTCCTTCAAATTCAGGTTTATGGAGATATGAAAGTACTAATAGTCCACCAATAACTGGAGAAATATTATTAAATAATAGTGGAGCATATAATAGTACAGAATTACTTGTTAATATAATAGATAGTAATTCTATAGACTTATCTACATGGTTGGCGTCAATAAATATTTCAGATATATTATCATTGCAAAATAATTTAAATGTAAAGGATTTTGCAAATTATAGTGTAGTAAATATTACACCAGATTCGAACTACTATACATTTGATATAAAATTAATAAACAATGGAAGTAATCCAGTTGTTAAAGATGGTGATAATTACTATTTAGCATTATCTACTAGTGGTACACAAGGTGCAGCCGGGGCACAAGGGGCTCAAGGTCTAAAAGGCGATATAGGAGCACAAGGAGTAGCAGGTGTTATTGGTGATCAAGGAGCTCAAGGTGCAACTGGAGCACAAGGAACTAAAGGGGATCGTGGAGATACAGGTGCTCAAGGAGCAACAGGTGCTCAAGGATCTCAAGGACTAACTGGTCCAGAAGGGGCACAAGGAGCTTCGGGAGACCAAGGGGTTAAAGGTGATCAAGGAGCTCAAGGCGATGATGGTTTAACCGGATTACAAGGTGCTCAAGGCGATCAAGGTGGACAAGGAGCACAAGGAGCAACTGGATTACAAGGAGCACAAGGTGCACAAGGAGCAACTGGATTACAAGGAGGTCAAGGTGCACAAGGAGATCAGGGTGTAAAAGGCGATACAGGAGCACAAGGAGCACAAGGGGCAACAGGTGCACAAGGTGAAAAGGGAGATAAAGGTGATATAGGTGCACAAGGAGCACAAGGAGATCAAGGTGTAAAAGGTGATACAGGAGCACAAGGCGTAAAAGGTGATACAGGAGCACAAGGGGCACAAGGAGCAACCGGTGCACAAGGAGCACAAGGAGCTGATGGAAATTTCGGAGGTGCAACATTTGATTACACGTTTGATGGATCAAGTATTGATCCTCCTGCAAGTCCTTTATCTAATGGTATAACTAGAATAAATGATGCAACTCAAATAAATTCAAATATGGTTTATATGAGTGTAAATGATGATTCTGGAAATGATATAACAAATTTTTTAACAACTATTCAATTAGTTACATCATCTCCAAAGGGATTTCTTCGCATGAGTGAAAAATTTAATACTGCAGACTATATATTGTTTCAAATAATAAATATTATATTTGATAATGGTAATGCTATAATTGATGTAAATTATCAATCATCTTCTGCACCTTCACCACTAGTAAATGGAGATGATTTACTTATGAGTTTTGTAACAAATGGAAATAAAGGTGATAAAGGAGCTACAGGAGCACAAGGAGCACAAGGAGCAACAGGAGCACAAGGAGATCAAGGTGTGAAAGGTGATACAGGAGCACAAGGAGATCAAGGTGTGAAAGGTGATACAGGAGCACAAGGAGCACAAGGAGATCAAGGTGTGAAAGGTGATACAGGTGCACAAGGAGCAAGAGGAGCACAAGGAGATCAAGGTGTAAAAGGTGATACAGGTGCACAAGGAGGAACAGGAGCACAAGGAGCACAAGGA
>WLWF01003547.1_pt1 | contig 10115 bp, 7 predicted proteins | sample 6718331 | NCBI WGS metagenome assembly WLWF01 (sample SAMN12718692, study PRJNA515312) | sponge metagenome | isolation source: marine sponge | host: Mycale hentscheli | place: New Zealand: South Island, Marlborough, Capsize Point | collected 2003-05-01
TCTAAAAAAGTTACTGGTACACAATTAAAAACATTTGTATATTCTCCTAATGAAATAACATTAACAGGTACTGGTTCGTTAGAATTACCAACAGGTACAACAGCACAAAGACCAGGTTCAGCAGCAGCAGGCATGTTTAGGTATAACTCAACTACTGGAGCATTTGAAGGTTATACAGATGCTTGGGGTTCTATTGGTGGTGGTGCTTCTGAGCTTGGCTGTTCAGCCCCTTTCAGCGTTGCGACTATTGGCGGTCAAGTGTTTTGGCTTGGATCTAGTAGATCGGGGAAAAACCAAGTTTTTATGAGTAATGGCTACTCTCCTGAGCCTATTTCTACACACGCTATTGAGTATCAGCTAGGTGAGATAGAAGACACCTCAGACGCTATTGGGTGGACCTACCAACAAGAGGGACATATATTCTACGTTTTAACTTTTGTAACAGGAAACAAGACTTTTGTTTATGATGTTACTGAGGGCGTGTGGCACAATAGAAGCACAAGACGCAAGCTTGTTAATGTTGTAGATCGTTGGGCTCCTACTTTCTCTTGTTTTGCTTATGAGCGTGTCTTAGTGGGTTTTAACAACCAAGAGGGCGGTGATTCACTTGTATTAGAACTCAAGTTAGGCGGTGGCACAGATTGGGATGGTAGGCCTGTTGTAAGAACTGCTCAGGGTGTTCATCTTTGGGATGATCTTAAGCCTGTGTTTTATAAAGATCTAAAGGTCGATATACAAACAGACGCAAAGCAAGAAGGCCAGGGCTCAAACCCATTATTAATGATGGAATACTCAGACGACGGTGGTTATACTTTCAACTCACAACGCTTTGGGACCACTGGTAGGATTGGTAAGTATAAATGGCAGTGCAGTTATACTTTTTTAGGTTCTGCACGTTCAAGAGTGTTTAAGCTTACTTTTTCAGACCCGAACCCCATTGTGATTCTTGGTGTACGTGCTGAACTGGAGGGCTCAAATGCTTATTAATGAAGCTCCAATTGAAGAGCGTGACGCACTAAGCCCAATATGGCTTAGATTCTTTGCAAGTATAGGAAAAGCTTTACAGGGCGAGTGGGGTTCTTACACGGCCCCCCTTGAGTCAACCACAGACGGCACGCAGACAGTAAAGATAAGAAACAAGGGCGCAACAGCCCAAATTCAAATTAAAATAGAAGGTATAACGAGCACAGGTGTTTTAACGTTGCCATATAGTGTAGAAGAAACTATATTGAATGTATGGGATTTTAACACCCAGTCAGTATTAGATGGCGCACTAGTAAACGGCAACCTCATCACCTTGCCAAATGTAACAGGCTCAACGAGCATTATGATTACAGGAGAGGTGATAAAATGGATCCAGTCTTAACCCCCGCACTAATTGGCGCAGGCACTAATATTTTAGGTGGCTTGCTTGGTGGTATGGGTGCTCAAGAAGCACAAGAAGCTGACGCACGCTTACGCAAGCAAATGATGGAGCGTCAGATAGCTGAACAGCGCCAAGCTTACAGCGATGTAGCACCAACTTATCAAGGCTATATGGACGCAGGCCAACAGGGTTTGGCAGGACTTGCCGAGCTAGGCAGAACAGCGGGTGAGTATGACTTTACACCTGAGCAATTCCAATATGGCAAAACTACACAAGACTTTTTAGACCCTTCAATGGACTTTCAACAAGATCAAATGCGTAGACAGGTTGAGGCTAGTCAAGCAATGGGTGGTGGTTTGTTAAGCGGTGGTGCATTAAAGGAATTGCAAGGTCGTGGCGCTCAGTTAGCGCAAACAGATTACGCCAACGCAAACCAAAGAATGATGAACGATAAGCGTTTTGCTTATGGTTCTTTTATGGATAACGCAAACGCACGCCGTCAAGCTTTACAGCAAGGCTTTCAAAATCGCATGGGTGTTGCAGGTCAGCAAACAGGTTTAGGCCAATACGGCACAAGCGGAAACGCTCAAGCACGTATGCAAGTGGGTTCAAATGTTGGGTCTGCAATTGGTCAACAAATTAACCCAATGGCACAAGGCGCACAAGTACAAGCAGGCGCACCATATATGATGGGGCAAGGTGTTTTAAATAGCTTAGTAAATAAAGACACTATGGGGGCTTTAGGGCAGTATATGACACCGCAAGGTTCGAGTGTGCCAAGTGGTAACGTAAACCCACAAGAAGCATATTACAGGGGGTTTAAATAATGCCTACTTTAGCAGAATCACTATTAAGAGCAAGCACACGCCCACAGACGGGCCTTACAGACGCTTTCCAACAAGGCCAACAAAGAGGCCGTCAGGCTAACTTAATGGGCTCTTTGGCAGGTGGTGCGCCTCGTGGTGAGGTGTTATCTAACTTGAGCTATGTTGATCCTATGATGGCAGGGCGTGAGATGGGGATATTTAAGACGGGTGCAGGTCGTGAGACTGATGCACAGCGTCAACAAAAGAGACTAGCAGACGCAGGCCCACTAAGAATGGAAGCGGTGGCACTTGCTAACAAGATTAGACAAAGTTTATCTGATCCTGAATACGACCCACAAGAAGATTTTGGAAAATACAAGCTTTTAGAAAGTGAGTATTTCACTGCATCTAATGGTAAAAAGCTAGATGTGGATTTATTCACGCTTACTGAAGAAGCTAGAAAACAAGGTAAGTTTGGAATGGATCAAGAGAAGCTTGGGATGGATAAAACCGAGTTCAAACAAAAAACAATTGACCGCTTTCGTAAAGAGTGGGCAGTCTCAATTGATGTACTTAAAAATATTCCTAAGATTCGTACTTTTGCTAATCAAGCTAAAAAAGGCTCACAACCTGGTTTTCAGAACTTACTTAAAAGTGTGTCTCGTATGGGTTCAAACGAAGCTCTTTCTGATTCAGAACGTAGTGCATTGAAGAGTGGTAATCTTGGCGATCAATTTCAAGCGTTCTTTAATCGTATGTTTGGCTCAGGTGTTGACGCATCACCAAAAGACGTAACAACTTTACTTGCGTTAATTGATGATATGATACCAAGATTAATGGGTCAAATAAATACTAACTACCAAGCAGAAGAAGCTGACTTAGTAGCTGACACTGGTGCAAGTGCTCAAGAAGTTAGGAGGCGCGCTCTTAAGGGTATCCCTACCAAATGGTCACCTGTTATGGGGCCTGTGAGTGGGTTTAAGAAAAAAGAAGATACAGGTGGCGCACCAAACACAGCACCACCACCAAGTGACGGCGGTGATTTAGACGCAATTGCAAATATGTTAAAGGGTAGATAATGGCTAAAAATAAATTATTCATGCAGTACGAAGACAAGTACGCCCCTATATTCAAGAAGGCAATGGAAGACCGAGGAGTTGACCTTGCTAACTTACCAATTGAGAAGCAAAAGATTTTTCAAGAGCAATTTACTAAATATGTAGCTAATCAAATGAGGAGGGAAGTAAATGAACCAACTAAACAAGAGTTTGAAAGTGCCACACCTCAAGAACAAGCTAGAATCCTTAGTGAAAAAAGTGGGTTCGATATTGATGAGGCTTACGAACGTGTTGCAGGTCAGCCTCGCAGTGTGGCTTCTGATCTGTATGGTGGCAACTTTGCCGAACAAATGGGTGATAGACTCTCTGACTACACTTCAGGGTTGGGTCGAGGTATTAAAGGTGGCATTGCAAGTTTAACAGGTGGTGATCCACTTGAAGCCATGGGACAAACACCACAAACAAGTGATAATATCTTAGGCTCTATATTAGCTGACCCAATGACACCTGTTGGTGTTGGTATGGGTAAAGCATTCCAAACGACCGCAAAAGGTGTTAAGCCTATGTTACAATCTGCTTTAGGCAGAGGCTTAGCAGGTGGCACAGCACAAAGTGTACTTGAAAGTGGTGAGCGTGGTGAGTTTATACCACTCCAAACCGCAATGGGTAATTTGGCACTAAATACAGGTGGTGAGACTCTTGGTGGTCTTCTTGGTGGTGGTGGTTCACGACTACTAAAAGAAACAGGTGGTTTTGCAGGTATGAGCTCAAAAGGTGCTAAAGAAGCGCTTGAGTATGCCAAGTTAAAACCTCAAAGACCTTTCACATTTAAAGGTGGTTTTCAAAAGCCGTTCCATTCAAACCAAGATGAGCTTGCAAAGATTGTAGGTACTGAGGGTGAGATTGGTGAGGAGCTTGTTGATAAGTTACAAAACTTTGAAAGGTATTTACCTGAAGCTAAAACAATTAGACCTATGCTTGAGCAAATGCCTGACACTGAGCTATTGCCAGTGCTTGAAGCTATTGAAGGTGCAAAGATTAAAGGCACTGTATTAACTGAGCAAGCGTTAAAAGTAAATCAAGAAATTGACAACGCTGTTTCTAGTATTTTAGAGCAAATGCCTAGTGATGGCAAAATATCAGCTTCGGGGTTGTATGACCTTAGAAAAATGCTTGATGAGTCTATAAACTTTGGGCAAATTGGTGGTAATCAACCAATGAGTAAAGCTCTAGAAAAAGGCTATAAACAAGCACGTACACAAATCAAAACAGAACTTGAAAACCTAGCCGAAGCAAGCGGAATGCCTGAGTATAAGAAAGCTATGGAGTCTTTGAGTAATAAGTTAGATATACGAAACAAAGTGACACGCTCACTTAGTAAAAACGTAGATGTAGCTGACGAAAAAGCAGAACGTGTTGTAAGTTCTCTTTATGGCAAAGGCAAAAGCAAGAAGCAAGAAATATTCAAAGAGTTTGACAAGATAACAGGTGGTGATGTAGCTGACAAAGCATATAAAGCCAAGCTTGGTGCACAACTTGGTGTAGAAGAAGAGGGTTTACCTGTATTTTCTGATGTATCAACGGGTAAAGGTATATTGAACCTTACAGGTTTAGCCTCACCTAAAGCACAAGCAAACGTTGTTTATCCAGTAGCTGACGCTCTTAAATTCGTTAGTGAGTCGGGTGCTTCTTCACGCCTTGCAGACTTGTTAACAAATAGACCACGTGAAACTATTGAAGAATACTTTAATACCCAAGGCGAGTACTAATGACAATCCTAAACAAAATTTTCCACGACCCACGCCCACAATTCCTAGATGCCAATGGAGCCCCGCTTGACTTGGGCTCTACGCTCACTTTTTACAGCGCAGGCACAACCACACTTAAAAACATTTACGCTGACTCTTCGCTTGATACGCCACTAGACAACCCATTAACACTTGATGCAGGTGGATACGTCCCTGAGGGTGGTGTTTGGCTTGCTGAGGGTTCTTATAAGTTAGTTGTAAAAAACTCCCTTGGCGCTATCGAATGGACACAAGACAACATAGCAGGCTCAGGCTTGTCAGGTGGTGGTAGTTCGGCTTTTGGTTATGTTGAGTCTATTGCAGACCTTCGCAATATAACACCTGACAGCATAGGCTTGGCTTATGTGACGGGCTATTATGGTTCGGGCACAGGTGGTAATAAGTTTTTCTATTGGAGCACAAGCTCAACAGCCACAGATGATGGTGGCTCAATTATAGCACCACAGGGAACACCTGCCACGGGTAGATGGGTAGCTCTTTGGTCTTCACCTTTTATGACCCTTGAAGATTGGGGATGCAGAACAGGTGCAACTTATTCCAATGCAACAGCAATTGAGAACATGATCGCTTTCGCTAATCTTAACCCACTATATGAGTGTGTTTGCGGTGTAGGTGATTGGTATTTAAACGGGAATGTAGATTTTGATGGTGACATAAGTGTCACCGTGCGCAATGGGTGTAGGTTTCGTGGCACAACAGGCGTACACACGGTTACTTTTTCATGTTTAGATTTAACAATTGAAACTGAAGGAAGTTTGGGTGAGCCTTTTCCTAGCTCTTTGTTAACCCCTGTTATTACTAGTGAAATAGCTATCGACCCTCGTTGGTTTTCTGCGACTGAGGGTGTCGGCAATGACTCCTCACTTCCTTTTAGCTTAGTGATTACAAACTCAGGAGCAAACCCAATTGAAATCAAAGTGCCATTCTTTATTGATGACATTGACTTCACAGGTCGTACTTTGGTTAAATCAAACACGGGCCTTTTAGACATTGGCTCTCTTGGCGCTACTTTCCAAACGATTACAGCAGACGGCACTTTTATTGATGGTGATTTTAGTGCGTTAAGCTTCCTTGAAAATAAAGTGGTTGGTGATTGGTTTGACTTGCCTTCGCCTGTTGATTCTACTATTTACAGCAACCTTATGAGCTCGCTTGCTTCTAATGGTAGTAAGTTTGTGTCATGGCTTGAGGGCTCTTACGAGTTCGACACAGCAATGTCAAATGATGACACGTATAAGCACAGCTTTGATATATCGCCTAACGTGCTTTTCAAGGCGACAGGTGTTGACGTGTTTATGGGAAATATAGTGTCTTCAAATCATTGCATAGACAACACACAGACAGGGCGTTTCTTGTTTAATCAAGACGTTAAGCTTCAGTGGTTCGGTGCTTCGCCAAGTGAGCCAACACAAACAAGTAGAGCCCTTTTGCAAGCGGTTGAGGTTGGGTCTTTTATAGATGGCGGTGGTTCTTCTTATGCTATTGATGAAAGCATAGACGTTGGTGTTAATAGCTTTTTACTTAAGAATACAACTTTAGTACCTACTGCGGTTTTCACAGGCACAAAAGTTATTGTTTCAAATGGTGCAATGGATTTCAGAAATGTAACTATTGATTCAACTGCGAATTTCACTTTGGTTCTGATTGAAAATATTATTGATAGCTCAACCTTAAATTTTAAAGACTGTGTTTTCTCAGGTAAATCAATAGACATAAAAGGCCAAGACAACAAAATTTCACTTGTAGGCGTTGATTTTAGTTTAGCCTTTACAATTGAGTTAATTCAAAAGACTGCTATTTTTAGTAGGTGTTCTTTTTATAACTTGGTTATATGGGACCCTAACGCCGTAAGGATTACGGACTGCAACATCTTAAGCACTGGTGGTTATGCGATAACTTTTATCTCAATTATCACTATTGATAATAATAAAGAATTAAATGTTATTGAAAACAATTATTTTGATAATATCAACACCTCAAGCTTTTTCCAATTAACCAAAACAAACGGCACGCAAGTAATAGGTCAAACAGACCCTTTAGATTTACTCTATTGGCTTTCTGTGCCTCTTAGGATGGTTAATAATAGCGGAACAGATCAGGCGACTGAGTACCAAGTTAGCACCACGGTAAGTCTTGCCACAGCAGGAACTTTTGATGTTAATTTAGTTTTCCCTACCACTTACGATAGGCAGTATATAGGTGACTTTTTTAATGATGGGAAATACATTCCTTCTACCTCACCCTTTGGCTCAGGCATTACAGACATAACTTATTTTAGAAGGTTCTCAAATCCTCAAATAATAACTATGCGTTACACAGTAGCAACAGCAGGCGCAGGTGCTACTCAAGATGTTTTAACTTATACGGGCCGTGCTCGTTACTCTACAATTTAGGAGCAAATATAAATGGCACATATAGTAACACCTGACGATGACGGGTCAAAGTTAGAAGTAAGTCAATATTATTACATGGGAACTGAAACGACTGACGGCTCATTGCGAATGCTCAATGTGGCAGGCGTTGTATCTTTTGAGCAACGTGTAGCAGGCGTGTGGGTTGACTCCCCAATCTCAACAAGTGGTGGTTTGGCGAATAGGGTAATCGTGACGCAATCAAATTACGCTACAACCTTAGCCACTATTGACTCGACAAAAGAGTATTTTATTGACGGCGTTGTTGATATTGGAAATACTCAAATAGTAGTACCTAGTGGGGGGATTAGTTTAGTAGGTTATGATTTTGTTGTTTCAGGTCTTGTGAGTACTGAGCCCAATTACACTATGATTGTTAGTGATGTTGGGGGTAGTGGTGATATAATAATGCGTGACTTATATTTTGATATTTCAGGAACAAACTCACAACTTTATGATATTACCCCTGTTAATAATTTTAGAGCTGTTGAAATATCTAGGGTAAACTTTAATAACATGTCCTCTATGGGTGAGATAACAGATTATAGGCAGGGGCTAGAAGATGGCACAGGTCGCTTTGGTGGCACTCCAAACTTAACACTTACAGGTACTTGGGCAGGTGGTTACAGAATAACAACTTCTATTGTTCGAGCTTTAGATAGTGGTATGACGGGCGCACTTTTTCAAGAGGGCACAGCGTTTACTTTTGGCTCTAGGTTTTTAACTGACATAAATGTTGACTTACCAACAAATGCAAGCTTAATTGATTTCCAAAGCTCAAACTTTACAGCACCAAGCCTTTGCCAAATCCAAGGGGCAATAGTTACCCGTAATGGTGTTTTTGATGCTAATGATTCAAATATTTCTCCTAATTTAACAGAAAGTAACATCGCCTCAAGTTGGAAAAATAACCAAGGATTGACCAACACTTTTGTCGGTGGTACTAATACAATCACCAGTGAAAACTTAACAGTGATTGGCGCAGGCTCTACCTTTTACGATTTAAACGCAATTTGGACGGCTTCAGAGTTGCAACACTTTGATAAACCTGCCACGAATCAGCTTAGACACCTTGGTAACAACCCAAGGGAGTTTAAAGTTATCTGTGACTTTATTATTGAGGGTCAACAAAATAATGATTTAACTTTAAGAATCACAAAATACGATGCTTCAACAGCAAGTGAAACCACAATATTTGACCAACGAAGACAAATCAATGCTCTTGTTGGTGGTCGTGATGTGGCGTTTTTTAATATCAATACAAACGTAACGCTAGACCAAAACGATTATATCTACATGAGGATTGCTAATAACTCAGGCAATGGAAATGTAACAGCAGAGAATACGTCTTATTTTACGATTGAGGAAAGATAAAAATGACTAGTATCAACTATCCAAGTTATGCAGAGAACACCAATACTGACAATTTTCAAGTGGTGGGCTATAACGAGACTACCCAAGCTGTCGAGCGTAAGAATTTAGGCAGTGCTATTGACGCAAAGATTGTTGCAAGTAGCGGTGCGGTGCAAAGTGCTTATCAACTCATACCTCAATTAATCTTTAAATGGTTTGATGATAACAACAACCCTGCTGACGGTTGGCTTATAACCTCCTATGAAGCAGGCACAACAACTCCTGTTGACACATACTCAGACGATGTAGGCACGCTAAATGACAACCCTATCACATTGAATGACCGAGGCGAAGCGAGAATCTTTTTAGACTCTACGCTTGTTTATAAGTTTGTAATAACTGACGCACTCGGTGGCAATGTGCAGACATTTGACAACATCACAGGTGTTGGTGGTGTTAGTAGTGGCGGTGGTGGTTCGGTTGCAGGCAATGTAGGCGACTTACAGCTAAACAAAGACGGTGTTAATTTTGGTGCTTCGGGGTTGAATTGGTCGGGTGGTGTGCTTACTATCAATAATAGTGGGACGGGTTCATTTACTCAAGATTATAGCAATCTAAGTAAAGTAACTACAACAACAGCTTATGGCACAGGAAGCGTGACGCAAGTTGTTCAAAGTGGTGCAGTTAGTACAACCTTAACAGGTTCGGCAGGTGCTTTGGCTTTAGTGTCTGACGCTACACGCCAAAGTATTACAATGGACAACGTGTCGATCACTAGTGATGCTCAAAGCTCATTTGGGCTTGGTGTGGTACTTGGTGGTGGGCTTGGGCTTGTTGATGGCTCAGTTGATTACACAGGTGGTGTATTTAGGTTTCAAGAAAATGGGGTGACTCGTGGTTTTAATGCCAATTCGATAACCTATGACAACACTATAAGTGGGCTTACAGCAACAGACGTAAAGAGTGCTATTGATGAGCTAAACACTAACGCTAACACGCTCACTATGGAAACTATCACAACAAGTGAATTAAACACAGCTTTAGTTGCTAAACCTGATGGTGTTGGTGGTGTTACTTGGGGGACTGATAGTGCTTTGCCTGCAGGTGCAAACACTGAGATACAATTTAATAACAGTGGTGTGTTTGGGGCCAATAGTGATCTAGCCTATGATGGTACACTTAAGGTAAATGGCTCCTCTACTTATGCTATGGAAGTGACAGGCGGTTCAGTAAGGGGAATATTCACTGATGAGGGGCTAGAGTCTCGTGGGGGATTGCTATGAAATATTGAAAACTCTGATACGCCACTAGAT
>WLWF01003549.1_pt1 | contig 10108 bp, 16 predicted proteins | sample 6718331 | NCBI WGS metagenome assembly WLWF01 (sample SAMN12718692, study PRJNA515312) | sponge metagenome | isolation source: marine sponge | host: Mycale hentscheli | place: New Zealand: South Island, Marlborough, Capsize Point | collected 2003-05-01
AACCAGTAAATCCACTAAAGACAACTATTAGAAGTGTTGCCGATCCTGTTAGTTTGTTTGGGCGAAACTTACCAGGTGTTAAGAATGTAGTTGGTTCTACTGATTTGGTCAAGGCACATGCTTTAACTGAGTTTGATAATCCATTATTTATTAAATAAAAATCTAAATAAAATACTAAATGGAAAATATTACTTCATCACTAGTCTGTCCTCAGGTTGACACTATTACAATCAATAGCCAATGTACCCTCACGGAGATCGGTATATTTGCTAGTAGTATAATACTATCTTCTTCTGCCTTTATTACATCAGTCCTTTCACAAATCCAAAAATCTAAATGTAAAAAGATTGATTGTTTGGGTAGTTCTTGTGTTCGTGATATTGAGTCTTAATAAAATCTTTGTATATAGTTATGGGTAATTATTTTTCACAAGAAGAAGAAAGAATATTAGAAGAATGTAAATACTATGCATTTCCTTATGTAAAGGATTTGAAACTATCTGTTTGGGGTGGTTATATTATGGATAAGAATTTTGATTATTATATGGGAAAGCGGTGTACTAAAGTGTCCAGATCACTATACCCTTCTTATCAAAGAGGGTTGATTTACGGCTATTATTATTATCCTCACGAAACCGAGATAGATAGTGATGGTTATGAAACCGATAGCGATACCGATAGCAATACCGATAGTGAGTTGGAGAGAGCGCTTTAAGTCTAACTCTTCTGCTTAGTTTCATCTTTATTATTTCCTACACAATCTTTTAATTTCCTTTTAAGGTTTTTTAGATATAAAATTAAATTGTCTATCCATTTAACAAGCATTTTATTTATATGGATATATTAAAATGGCTAGACAAGAAACACTTTATCAACCCTTTCCTTCAAAGAATAAAAAGCATAAGTATAGCGTATATGTCAAAGGTCCTACTGGTAAACCTAAGCTTATTGGTTTTGGAAGTCCTGGATTTGGTGATTGGAGGAGTAGAACGGCTACAGCAAAACAAAGAGATGCTTACCAAGCAAGAGCAAAGGCTATTAGAAAAAAAGATGGAAGTCTAGCATACAAGGATAAGGATAGCCCCGCGTGGTGGTCTTTTTTTTATCTATGGGGAGGCAAATAACTATCCTTATAACTAATAGGACTCTCTATTAGATACAACCATAAATCGTAGGCTATTTTTTCATTCCTCGTAAGTAATTTATATTGTTCCCAAGTAATTAATTCCATTTTTTTATGTGGAGAAAATAAATATACCCTAAATGCCGGGGGTGAGTTGGGATGTGGGTGTGAAAATTATGAAAAACTTTAGCAGTTCATACTTTTTTCATAATTATTTTTCCTTCAAACAATAGAAACTTTCCTTCACCAACCCACTTTTTACACGATTTCATAATTCATAATCAAAAAAAAAAGTATAATTTAAAAAAAAAAAAATGAACCGGTAAAGAATCTCAAATAACTTTTTGGATTTCATCGATGAAATCGTGTAAAAACTGAAAAACGCTCCACACCCACATCCCCAACCCCCCTAGGCATTTACTTCCTCCTTTACTTCCTCCTCATCACTATCAAAAATCAAGGGTCTTTTAATATTATCTACCTCAATCTCTTCTGCTTCACTAATATAATAGGTAAGTTCCTTCTTTACCTTTTCAACATCAATAGCAAAACATTCGGCGGTACATACTGCTTTGATTCTCTTAATATCAATAGACTTTAATGCACTAACTTGTTTTTTAAAGTAATTAGATTTGAATAGTTTTTTATCGTCTGCGTATTCACTCATTTTAAATTCATCATAGAACTCTTGACACGATATAACACTATATTTAACAGCCTTAATGGTTGCTTGAGTAAGAGTAGTAAAGTCATATTTAGCAATAAATAAATGAATAGGATTATTGTTATTAATTTGTAGGTTTCTCTTGTCTTTGGTTTTGGGTATGTCGTTGGCTCTCCACTTACTAATATCGTAATTGTGTAGGTATGTTAAAATTTGTTGTAGGTAAATGGGGTCTTCTAAGTTTTTATATAAACTATTCCAATAATCGCTCTTACCAATATAGTCATCAGCCGTTTCACAAATCATAAATCTTCTATCTGTATTCTCAATAACAACAGGTACAAGATTATTAGAAAACATAAACCATCTAATATAATTGTCTTGGTAATCAATTGATAGGTATTTTCTATTAATAACATTTGTTTCTGTAGTGATCATATCTTTGATCTTATTTTTGTAGGCATATCCATCATTTCCACTCATTTCATTAATTTGAACTACAAGTTTATTATGTAGACACTCGTTAAACCCACCTACAAGATTACCCATATCACTAAGTTTTACTAGATAGTTATTCCCCATTAGTTTTTCTATAATATGTGTGAGTGTGTCTTTACCAGTTCCTTGATTACCCTTAAGAACAATAGCGGTGTGTGGATTTTCGTGAGGCTTTTGGAATAGATGAGCGATATAGGACATTAGGTATTTTTGTACTTCAGGTTGGTAATTACATAGACTAGATACTAACTCAATAAATTCCAATGGGGTTTCTATTGATTGTGGTGGTTGTAGGGGTTTATAGTCAAATGGTTTAAATGTATTAAAAATTCTTTGATTATCAAAGTTAGGATCAGGATTGAATACACAAGTATCATAACTCCTTTTTTGAGGGTCTTTTTCCCATTTTTGAATCATGTCACCGCCCCACTCTCCTAGTTTATCAATAAAGTCCGCCTTGCTCTGTTGGACGTAGGGGTGTGCTGGTGTTAATCTAATATATCTTCTAAGTGGTTCTCTAGTCCAAAAAGCATTCTCTTCAAATTCTTCTTTAAAGAATTGATATAGGCTTTTAAATTCATCTGTATTAATAATAGGTATTTGTTTCTCTTCCCATTTATAGCCAGTAATCTCCTCCATTTCATCAGTAGAATATTCTTCTCTAGTCATAAACCCATCAAAGACTAATGTAGGGGAGGTGATTGAAAAGTGAGTAATAACCTTTTTTAATAGTTCATTCTCACGAATACCTACCACTTTGGAAAAGAGAGATGATAGTTTATTTTTCTTTTCGGTAGTAGATATTAAATGTTTCATTTTCTCAGTCATTATTTTTTTAACAGCGTTTAATTCACTTAACAAGCCTTTTAAAAATATTGAATCACCAACTTTAGGTTTATCTTGGTATAGAAACATAAGCATAGAGTGCTTTGTTTGGTATTCTGTATCTAAAATATCTTGTCTGTTGTCACAATACTTTTCTATATGACAACAACTAACATTGTTTTTTTTACAAAATTCTAATGTAATATTGTAGTGTGCGTTGACCAAGTCGTAGTCGTGATAATGGAGTCCTTCGCATAGTAAAGCCCTAATTGGTTTAGGACAATTTTGAAGGCTCAACTTATTAGCATACAACCTACCACAAGTTGCGTTTTTTGAATAATTATATTTAACATCATTAGGGGTCTGTAGTCTTTTATAGAGTTTCAAAAACTCTTTAATATCATTTTCGCTATAATTATCACCAATTATATTAGTAATACTATCCTCATCAAGGCTTTTAATGAGAGCAAGATTAGATTGATTATAAATTTCTTTAGTTTGGAACATTATATATATTAAATATTATTTCCTTAAATTAATTCAATTTTTTTTCATAAATTCATTTAAAATTACAAAATTCATAATATATATTAAATGTATAGTCTTTACAACAAACTACAAGCCCTAAACACAGCATACCCCCTATTGGATTTGGATCACCCTCAATATTATAGTAATAGAGATAATTTTGTCTATACCTTTTCAACCTATGATAGAACCCCCAGGATGACTAGGTTATTCCAAGAAAGTGGCTTCGTAGCAATTCCACCAGTTTATAAAAGTGATTGTAATTCGTGGTTGTTTATCACAAGTAGGCGTTTGAAAGATCTTAAACCATTATGGATAGATATAAGATAAAAAATTGATTTAAGGAAAAAGTAAAGAAAAATATGTGAAATGGAAACATTTATACTTGAAAATAGTGTGGCTACTAATATTGATGACGCATGGTTAGAATGGAAACCAGTTAATCACAATCCACGATTAAAACTACCTGATATAGGTGAATTCTATGTAGCAGAAGGGCATTGTCTATGTGGTGTTGCTATTAATAATTTCTACCAAATAAAGAACCAAAAGAACGGAATAGTTTTTCCAGAAAAAAAGCATAGTAGTGTAGGTATAGGTAGTGTATGTATTAATACATTTATTAGGGGTTATAGATTTCCAAAATACAAAAAAAAGAGTAAAGTATGTAATAGGTGTGGTGAATACTATATAGGTAATTGTAAGAAGTGTCAAACAGACCATTTGAGGGGTGTAATCTATTGTGTAAATGGAGATTGTAAATATAGAATAAATAAACATACTATAAAGAGATATTCAAATAAAATGTGTAGAAGTTGTAATGAATAACCTAGATGAATTAATTAGAAAGAAATTACAAAAACAGATAGATGATAGTCATAATATTGTATGTCAAAATATAGATGCCGACCTAACCTTGACTCCTATAAAGAAACGATATTTAAAAAAATGTAGTTATAAATTGTGTAAGCACGAAATATTAGTTGAACATAATAGATTACTGGATTTACATATGATGATTGCTAATGATTTGGAAAGTAGAGAATTACAAAAAATGCCTATAGATGTGTGTAAATGTAGGAAAGGTAATACCTACTGCTTTTGTGTCACTAGAAAAAATAAATGGCTAAAAATTTAATCAAAAGATATTATAGTTTTCTTATACTCTATCTTTATATATGGTTTCTCATATGGTTTAGTGTGATCGTGGAATCGCTCTTTGAGTTGTTTGATGACAGCCTCTTTTCGGCGGTGAGAAATATTTGTGATATTTGTATTGATTACTCTTTTGATTTTGTGCTGTAAAGGCGAAATTTGAAATTTCTTTTGTAGTTCTTCTAATACTTTTTGTTTTAGTTTTTTTGTATTAGAAATAATTCTATATTTTTTCTTAGCATTAACATTATTCTTTAATTTTTGAAGACCATTAGTTTCTCTAGTAGTGAGATTAATTCCTAAGTATTGCATTCTACGCTTCTTAATGACTGATGGTTGTCTATCATACCAAGCTTTTTGACGAGCCTTTACAATAGCCAAATTATTTTTTCTATATTCCTTCACACGGCTTTTCCAGTAGTCAGGGTCTAGTTTGTAAGTGATCTTGTTAGATACGTTAAATGATAAATTGGGGTCTTCGTAAGTATAAAGTGAATTTAAATAGCCGGGATCATTTTTGATATATACCATTATAGATAGGTTAGTTATTTAATTGAGGATTCGTACGACCGCCTATCTTGTTTTGCTACCCTTTCTACAGGAAAATATAGATATGTCTTGTGGTCTTTTTGAATATAGTCAATTAGACATTTGTCATACATTTTTGGTGTGTTTACTATTAGGTTGTAATATAGCTTAGTTATGTCTGTTATGTAGTAAGCCCCACTACACCAACACCGAATCCCACTATACTTATCTAATAATAACCAGTTGTCTTGAAACCAAGTAGGGTTATGGAAACCTCCCATATTTTCTATGTGGGTTGTGTCAAGAAAATTGATTAAACTATCCTCAGGTTGTCTATATAAAATATCTGTAATGTCTGCTGAAAGTTCAATATCGTCTTCTAATATTAATGCTTCGTTGATGTTATTATCTATTAGGTGTTTCATTAGTTTTAGATGAGAAAGCCAGCAAGCGATTCTAGCCTCATTCTTTCTCATATTCTTGAGGCGAGGATCTTTCTTCCATTCCCTATTAGTAATTTTGTATATCTCGGCTTCATTATTAGGGTCAGGTGCTGTTGCGTCCCATATAGTATAGTCAAATATAGACCCCTTATTTAGGCGTTCTTGTAGAGTAGCTCTTCTATCTGTTGCCGTTTCTAAGGATATAACATAGGTGTTCATTTAATCAAAGGTTAGAATAATTTTCTTTTGTGTTTGACGCATAGACTCCAACCCCTTTTGCTTTCTATAGTTTTCTCTCGCCTTAGCCAACAAGCGTTTTCTATTTTTTAGGTACCAAAGGTGTTTTGTTATTTTAATATTCTCGGTCATATTCTAACAAAATATTATTATTACTGCATTTTACTATAGTATATGGTATAGTTTTAATAAACTCTAGTATCTCAATTCTATCACTCAATATATTAGATTCAAAATAAATTTGGTTAGGATATAGTTTAGGTTCTTTGAAGAATTCTTTTAGTATTAGTATATCGTGTCCTTCACAATCTAGTTTAAGATAATCTATATATTGTATGTTTCTCTCAGTGATTAGTTGATTAAGGGTAAGCATTCTAACTCTATCTTTTTGTATAACATCTATAGGTAAATTGTATTTTTCTAATTGTTTTAAAGTGGTAGGGTGTGGGTTGTTGATTGAATTACAGCCTCTCAACCAGTTAGGCATATTATAATCTTCAATAATAGATATTGGTAGATAATGTATTAGACACGATCCATTTTTATTAGATATTGCTATTTTCATTTTATCTTCTGTCTTTATTCTTTGATAATAGTATTCTACTGGTTCTATAGTAATTCCTTTCTTTTTCTTATTTCTACATAGTAAATTAAAATCACACGATCCAATTTCTAAATAGTCCAAATTCATATAATTATTATGTTAGATATTAATATGATGCTACTACATCAAATATTTGTAGACATTGGAAAGGGTACTACATTCCGCGATAATGAACTATACTCTAGGATATATGATAAGAATAGGGAGTTGTACACTATTAGAATATGGGACGAGCCTAGATTGGATACTCTTATTCTACAATACCCTGAGTTTATAGATTTATACAATTCATTTCCTAATAAGTTCTATAAGATAGATTTTATGAGACCACTAATCCTACATCATTACGGAGGTGTATATCTTGATATGGATAATGAGTTAGAAGCCCCTATAGAGTTTGTTGATAGAAAGTATGAGGGAGAGGCTTTTAATGATGTGCTTTACTGGTCGAATAGAGATTTGTATCTAGAATACGCTAGGTTTATGAAAGAGAGATATATGAGATGTAGAATGCCAAAGACATGGGTTTGTAGAAGGTTTATGTATTCTGTAGGTCAACGAGCTTATGATGCTTTTTGCAAAAAAAAAGGAATAGATAGGGGGGTGGTGTGTAAATACAAAGGCTGGAACTCTCAAATGTGGTTAAAATATATGCGCCCTAATAGTAAGATACTACCCTTTGATAGAGAAATACAATAAAAAATTGAAATATATATTTATAATTATAATATGTTATTTGAACTATGTTGAATTGTATTATCTATCAAATTAAATGTTTGGAAACTGGTGAGGTATATATTGGTAGTACTACAAGAACTATTAATGAAAGAATGTACGAACACACAAAACCTAGTAATAAGTGTATATCTAAAAATATAATTAATAGAGGTAATTTTAAATCACAAGTGCTTTTATACTTTACTTGTTATGATAATAAACAAAGGGATAAAATAGAGGGTAATTTTATTACTAGTGAGCCTAATTGTATTAATAAATCAATTCCAGCTAGAAATGGCTCTCAATATAGAGAAGATAATAAATATCATTTAAGAGAAAAAACTAAAATATGGCATAGAAATAACCAAGAAAAAAGTAAAACATACAATAAAAAATGGAAAGATGCTAATAAAGAAAAAGTGAAACAACATAGAAGAAAATGGATAGATGCTAATAAAGATAAATTAATAGCAGAATATAGAAGAAAACAAGCACTAAAACCAACAAAAGAAGAAAAAAAAGCAAGTTGTATATGGAGACATTCGTGGGGCGGTGATCCAAGACAACACAACAATTTACTAAGGATAGATATATCTATCTTCCATAGTTAGGGCATACATTAATTCTATAATACTCTTTAGCCATTCTAGTGTTTTCTTCAATATCATTGTATCTACGACATTTTTTATAAATTCTATTAATATAAGTATTCATAGTCTCACAATAATTGTAGTAATGGTTTGTCCCTATCTGTTTGTAGCCTTTGTATTTGGTAATGTATTGTTGGTATGTCATAAGGTTTAGCAACTTCATAAGACTTGGTATAATACTCACATATATCTCACACACTTTTCATTTCAAATTTTTTTTTGGGATTTTTTTTGTCTAATTTAACCATATAAAATGAAAAAAGATGAATCACAACCTACCAAATTAATTAGCATTTTAAATAAACTTTTAGAAACTATATCATATAAAGATATCGCAGAAAAACTGAATATTGCTATTGGAACTGTCAAAAGATGGAATGAATTACATAATGTACCCAACTCATATACTTTTGAATTAATGAAATTGGCTAATATCAAGATAGATTATTCTAAATTTAATTCTAAAGAAAAAGATCAGTTCTATACGCCTAAAAAGACTACAGAATATTGTTATAATAAATTTTTAAATATATTAAAGTTATATAATGATACTATTGAATATACATATATAGAACCATCAGCTGGTAATGGTAATTTTTTAAGGTGTTTACCTAAAAATAGACGGGTGGGTTTGGATATAGAACCAAGAGATAAAGAAATTATTCAAGCAGATTACTTAGAATGGAAACCTACAATAAAAGGGGATTATGTTATAATGGGTAATCCCCCTTTTGGATTACGAGGTCAATTAGCACTAAAATTTATTAATCATTCTTACTCATTTGCTAATTATGTATGTTTTATACTACCACAATTATTTTCTAGTGATGGTAAAGGAGTACCTAGAAAAAGGGTAATTGGTTATAATTTAATACATAGTGAGAAATTATCTACCCATTTTATAGACCCATCTAATAAAATAATTAAAGTTGAATGTATATATCAGGTATGGTCCAAATATAATACTAATAAAGAATATGAAATAAATACAATAACGCCTTCAAATATTAAAGTATATTCGTTATCAAATGGAGGTAGCTCATCAACTACAAGAAATAAAAAAATGTTTGATAAATGTGACATCTATTTACCATCTACATGTTTTGGTAAAGATAATATGAAATATTATAGTTGTTTTCAAGATCTTCCAAGAGAAAAAGGGTATGGTATAGTATTTAATGATAACAAAGAAGATAATATAAAAAAATTCAAAAAAATAGACTGGTCTAGAGTAGCGTTTTTATCTACAAATTCAGCATATAATATTAGAACATCTCAAATAATAGAACAATTTAATTAGGTATTTGTTTATTGAACATTAGTTTAGTGAGAAATATACCTATAAATGGCGGGGGGGAGGGGGGATGTACTTGTGAAAATTATGAAAAACTTTTCCGGTTCATCTTTTTTTCATTATTTTTTTTCCTTCAAAAGGTACCTCGTTTCCTTCACCAACCCACTTTTTACACGATTTCATAATTCATAACTAAAAAAAAAAATATAATTTAAAAACGGTAAGGTAGTTGGTTCGTTCATATCAATAAAAGTTTTTGGTTTTCATCGATGAAATCGTGTAAAAACTGAAAAATGGTTTACAGGTAGAAATTGCTATAAGATCTGTGTGCCAGTTGTGCCAGTTGTGCCAGTAGGAGTTTAGTATTGACTCCAATGTCCTGCGGACGGCTTCGGCGAAATCGTGAAAAATATGCATAGATTTCTTTAAGTCCTTCCTTTTTTCCTTACTTTTTTTAAATACTGATCTGTTTTAACCAACTACAAATTCTTATTTTAGTAGGCTTGTCTTTCAAATACACCCCACCCCTTACTTTATCATATCCATATAGTTCAATATATTTTCTAGCCACCTCGTTTTCTTTAGGAGTACCTCCAATATATACTTCTAACAATTCAATAGGTTTATGTAACCTTGTCCATCTACTACCTGTACCATGAAAATGTTGAGCCATACGTGCGTTTATATTACTACTTACGCCGACATAGAAACAACCATCTTCCAGCCTCAAAACATAGACAAGATTAAAACATACATACGTATCAAATTGTAGCATAGCTATAGTAAAAAATACCAAATCTCCACAAATTTCAAATTTATTCAAAGATTTCCTTAAATTTTTCT
>WLWF01003550.1_pt1 | contig 10104 bp, 20 predicted proteins | sample 6718331 | NCBI WGS metagenome assembly WLWF01 (sample SAMN12718692, study PRJNA515312) | sponge metagenome | isolation source: marine sponge | host: Mycale hentscheli | place: New Zealand: South Island, Marlborough, Capsize Point | collected 2003-05-01
TTACAAACTACACTAGATTCTGGCGTAGGTTTATCTAAAGCAGTAAAAGTTCTAGGTAACTTACCTTCATATATGGTTCAGTTCTATGGCAATATGGCTACGATTGCTCAACTTGCTATGGCAAATCCTATGGAAGTTCCTGCGTTATGGAATGGTTTCCGTGTAGCCATGTCAGACATTGATATGCTTGCAAGTAATCAAAAGTTATCTAAAGAAATACTTTCAGAAATTAAAGACGCAGAAAGATATGGCATCAAAGGTGGTAATATATTTGCTTCTGATATTAGAAGTAACCTAGAGAATGCAGTCGGTCCCGCGCAAAAAATAATACAGCCTTTTGCTGAAGTATACCAAGTTCCAGATACAGCATTTAGATATTACGGTTGGAAGCTTATGCAGCTACAACTAAAAAAGGTGTACCCAGATTTAGCAGACCCTAAACGCGCAGAAGATTTAAAGAACGTTGCTGCTAAGTTATTAAATGACGTATACCAAAACTACGACAAGGTAAATGCAGCCGCTCGTTTAACAACTAAGTATGGTCTTACTCCGCAGTTTGCTACGTTTACTATGGAGCTATTGAGAAATCAATACAATCAAGGCAGACAGATTCGAGATTTATTAACAGGCAAGCTTGGTCAGAATCTAGGAATTAACTTAGGGCAAGTAGACAAAGCGGCATCTATGAGAATAGGTGCGCACAGAGCGGCTTGGACTGCTGCTACACTTGGTGGCGCAACTGCATATTTCTCTGGCTACGAAAAAGCTAATAATGTAACAGATGAAAAAAGAGCTAAATTATTAGAGTCCTACGTAGAAGAATACGCTACAAACTCTCCATTAATTATGACAATGGACGAAGATAACACCAAGTTTAATTATCTTAATTCATCTTACTTGGTTCCACAACGTATGATTGCTCAAGCATTCCAGGCAGGTATGGACGGTACAGATGAAACATCATTGATGAGACTTGTAAGACAAGAGTTCGTTGGTGAAGGTGCATTTTTCTATGTAGGCGTAGGACAAGCTTTGCTCAATAAAGATATAGAAACTGGAGAAAAGATTAGTACAAATCCAAATGACTTTCAAAAGTTCCAAGAGATTATGGAGTTTGCTATCGAGGATATGTTTAAGCCTGGACAAGCAAGAGAGCTAGACAAATTTATTAAGGCAGGTAAGCCAGGTTCAAGATTTACATTAGACCAAGTGTACGCTCGTCAGTTAGGTTGGCGTGTAAATCCTAGAGATATGGTAGAGACTGGAGAAAGAAAAGCACGTAAAGGATACCAAGATGTAAGAACGGTCAAATCTGATTGGGGCGCAATGATTAATCATAGACTAGAAGAGTTACGTGCATTACCAGACCAAGGCGAATCACAATACCAAGAAGCTAATAGGCAGTACACAGACTTGATGCAAGTTCAGAGAATGCACCTTGATAACTTTACATACTTTCACGGCGCGGATAAAGCAATAGATATGTTAAAGACAGCAGGTGTAAGCTCTGAAGAATTAGCATACCTACAAGCAGGTCAGATTCCTAGCTTACCAAGAACACCAAGAGTTACCGCAGAATCAGTATTTGATGGTTTGGATTTAGATTTAACTATTAATACAGAAGCAAATAACGAAAAAATAATGCAAGCAATTCGTTCAGTTGATAATCCTTTCTTAAAGAAGAAAATGTTAAATTACTACAAGAGAAGTAGAATGGATGCGCGTAAAGGATTAACAAACTTTGAGGCAACAATAGATGCACTTTCATCTGATACTCAAATAAGAATCCTAAGAGATTTATACCAAGGTAACACGGCTTACTTTAAGGAGTTATACGGAAAGAAAGTTATAACTAAAGAAGCATACTATATGCTTACTAGATAAAAAAAACGCCCTCTTGCGAAGGCGCTTTTCTAGGATTCAATTAGGAGAGGAAATGATTTAAACTCTCCCGCCGCAGATTACTCATACGGCTTACCTAAATATATACATATGAGAAGGTTTCCCTACACACAAGCCAGTCTTTAAGAAAAGTCTATGTTATTACATAAAAGCTTTTCTTTAGCGCTTGTCAACTTGTTTTTAAGATTTTCTACATCTTTGTTAAGAATCTCATTTTGCTTGGTAAGAGACTCGCACGCTATAGTCATTTGGTGCAGTCCTTGAGTTAATATGTTTTCTGTTGGTGTTCTGAATATTGTATCTGACATTATTGGAATCTTCCTATTTGGTTTATGAATTTAAATTTACCCATAAGGTCTCTTTCGCCCTCACGGTTTTTTGCTATTTTATAATCTAGTTCGAGGTAAGATGTTTTACCATCAAACACGCGGCAGTTTTGTAGGTCGCCGCCCCTAGCCCACATAAGTAATATGACATCTGCATCATTCTCAATATCCCCACTATCCTTGAGGTCGTGCATTGATAGACCAGAGTCTCTCTTTGCCCCCTCTCTATTGACTTGCGCCAACAAGATAATAGGAATATTTAGTTCCATTGCTAGTTGTTTAATCCTATGTGAAACTAATGCTATTCCGTCATGCTTACTCATACGAGTATCATATGGTATAAGTTGAAGGTAATCAATTACTAGCGCTTCTATATTACTTTTTCGCTTCATTGACCTAGCCTTTGAACGTAGTTCATCTATGCTTCTAACAAAATGTTCAACAACGATTGGCGATTCTTTAACTTTCTTGAGTGCATCAAAGACGCGAGTTTTCTCTTCGTCTGTTGCTACGTTCTCTCTGATTCGTCTAAGGTTTACTGCGCTTGCCGTTTGTATCATTCGTTTCATTAGTTGCTCTGCGGGCATCTCAAAACTAAATATACCAATCGGTATGCCGTCTTGTACTGATGCTCTCAAAACTATGTTCAAAGCCAACTGACTTTTACCACAAGAGGTAGGTGCTGAAACAACAAATACCTCTCCTTTACCAATACCACCCTCGTCAAGTTTATCGTCTAGATGTCCGATTCCTGTGCTAAGTGCAGTAAATTCGTAACGATTTTCTGTCATTGCAGTAAGCTTATCTTGCAATAAATCCCCTGCATCTGAAAAAGAATCTTCAACTTGAGTTCTGTCTGCTATAGTAGCCAACGCGCCCTCCATATTAGTTGCCTCTGTGCGAGCCTCAGAACCCCCTACGATTGCCTCTATTGTTTGACGAGACATACGTATAAGGTTGCGAGCTATCGACTTGTCACGGACAATATTAGCGTAATAACGAGACGATGTAGTAGTCTGGACTCTTTCAAGTATGTTCTGTATACCTAAAAAGCCATCAACTTTTTCCTCATACCCTTTAGATTTTACCCTCTCCAGGATAGTTATTTCATCTATAGGGTAGCTCATTTTATGTAGTTCATCTATAATAGAGTACAGTATTCTAGTCCTCTCTATATAGAAATCGTCTACGTTTATTATCTGTGTAATACTATCGTATACACTCTCGTCGTCTGACTTGATTAAACAAGCGACAACGGCTTCCTCCGCATCCAATGAATACGGTTCTTGTAGTGCTTTATCTGTCATTTTTACAGTCCTAAGTTATCGTCTATATATCGTTTCTTCATACCCCAATATATATCTGACCTGGCTTGCTTGTAAAAATTGTCAATAACTTCTTTTTTGGTTTTGCCTGGAATGGCTATACCTCTACGAGCTTTCTTGTACTCGTCTATGTAATCATTTTCTTTACTCATAAGTCGTTTAATTCGGTAGGTAATTCTTTAGTAGAAATCATACGCTTGGTTTCTAGCCAACACGCCATATTCCAAAGGACTGCTCCAAAGTGGTCTTCATCTGTTTCGCCATCTTTGCACGCCATCAAATGTCTGAAAGCTGCATCGCAGTACCTTGATGTAGGTATACCCTTTTTCCAATTATCCTTACCATACTTGCTTGCGCCGTCCTCGAATCGTCGAGCCATTGCTTTGATTGCACAAGTAGGAATCATTGAGGGTACCCCTTTTCCTAGCATAGAGTCACGGACTGCACCCGTATCGAATGCAGTCCTTGCTCCACTATCGGGTAGCTCCGTCATTAAAACGGTGCCTCCTCTTTAGCTGCTTCAGTAGTCTTAGCTTTATACTCCGACCACGTTCCTCGTACGTAGCGTCTTCCATTTTTGGATTCGCCACTCCACCCTGCTAGGCGCATCTCCTTACCGTCGATGTTAATTTTGCCCGTGCAGTTTGGTTTCTTTGACCCCTCTTCTACCTCTTCCGAGAATAGTACGAAGGTATTAGTATCATCATAATCTGACATTATATTATATCCTTTCTTGGTTTAGTGTTAGAAATTGTTTTGCCGTGTGTGTTAGTGGCATCATCATCTTGGCTTTCGTCAAGATTTAATAGACCACCTAACGCGTATTTTTTTGAATACGAATCGCTGCTGCCCGTCATTTGAGCAGGCGACATTCCTTTAGATTCTGTGGCTTCACGAGCGTAAGCGCATACTGTAATACTTTCGTCGCTTTCGCAATCGCCTAATGTTACTGTAGCTTTTACATAGTTCTTACCGCCTATCTCTTCAATCTCAGTCTTCATCAAGAGAATACATTTCATCTCTTCTAGTGGTGCTTTGATTGCTAGAGTTATATCTTCGAGGGAACGGTATTTGTAGTTCCCGAATTTATTAAATTGTCCCTTTGGGACGTGCAGTTTTGTCTGCAATATGTTTAATTTTTCTTTGATGTTCATAAATTCTTTAATACATTTTTATATAGTTTTACTCTTTGCTCTGTATTAGTGCAAGCTTTTATTTCATTTTTTTCAACTCCAAAAGTTCTTAACGAAAATTCTTGTTCGTACTTTTTAAGTCTACTAAAACGTTTGCCTAACTGTACTAATCCAGTAGGGTGCAAAAACTGAGTACCCCCTTTTTTTAAATACTTAGCCATATTCTCCAGGGATTCAATAAACCCCAGGTCACTATTGTTTTTTGCATATCTCTTCCAGGCGTTGTAAGTCTTTCCCTCCCAAGCATTTGCTTGTCTGTGTAGTACACCGCGTATCATTCCAGTATCATGGTCATGGTCTACGACTGCATCATTTAGGGGTACCCCCAAAATTGGACACTTTGCTGGGGCGTTGTTTTCTCTCCACTCTTTAAGCTTAGTTTGGGGTATGTATTTCATTAACTGCAGTTATTCTTATGTAGGGTTTATTTTTTGTGACATACTTCCTGGCTTGCTTTTCATCGTTCGCCCATTTTGTAGTGTACCCTGTGTAGTCGGGGTTCATATCTGTATGCTTATAAAATATTTCGTATTTGTTCACGGTATTAATTTTTTAAGTGGTAGTAGTATACCTCTGCTTTGGTCGTTGTCTCCTCCGCATATATCTGCATCGGTTCCAAGCATAGGTCTAATTAAATCCTTTAACTTCTGAGTGTCGTAAAAAATAATTAAGTCTCCAACTACAAAGCAATAAAAATTTGATTGCGTTTTTGATATACCGCTTGGTCTGCCTTTGTAACTGTACTCAATAAATATTCTACCCGTCGTCTTGGCGATGATGTCTCGCTTAACTTCTACCGTAGAGTTCTCTAGCATATCTGCTATTTCTTTTTCGGCGACAAGTCCTACCTCCAGGTCGTGTTTAAAGTCTTCGCAAAAATTCATTTTATAATTCTAATTGGTTTGCTCATTATATCTTCGGGGGTTTTACCTTTAGAAAGTTCTTTAATAAAGTACCTCGAATATTCTACATACTTTTCTATGACACTTGAACGACAAAGGTCTCCCTCTAGCATTGCTCTAAGTGTGTGCCACTCTTCATCTGTGAGCTTTCTTCCTAAATATTCTTTTTGTTCCGCGTCTAAATCTACGTTCCATCTAGACATAATAATAGCTGAATCGTATTTACCCATTATTTCGCCTTCATCCAATCTATTCTGTACAATCTGTTCAAATATCTGAAGCGCGTGACTGCTTTGCGCATTTGAGTTTTAGTCCAGTTCTTGTGATAATGTTTCTTACTCTCTGTGCATATACAGACGCTCGTAATCATTGGCTCGTAACTCAAGTCCATAGATTGCTGCAGCCATTTAGATTCAATCGCCAACTGGGTGCAGTCCTTCTCTTCGTAAAACTTTCCTCCAGTTCCTTTTGTATCTCTGCATTTGTAGTCGAACAAATGTACCTTGCCGTCTACGTCTGCAATTAAATCAACTGAACCTGCGCTCTTCATCTTATCGCAGTATACAATCTTTTCAGTAGCAAGTGGCTTGACGTTATTCTTGTCTATGAAATCTATGAATGGTTCTACCCAATCGTCAAAGGGGGTACCCTCGTTTTCTAATCCTTCGCCAAATATCCGATGATTCAATACCTCTTCAAGTCTAGCGTGAACTGATGTACCAAATGATGATGAGCTTATTTTATTACCAGTAGCAGGGCAGACACGTTGTCCGTACTTGAGTTCTTGTATCTCTTGCACGGGCATTGTTGGGTTGTCTCTTGCTAGTTCAACTAACTTTCTCGGCATCCAAATGTTATGTAAAAAATCATTCATCTGAATACTGAGTACAGTAGTTACTGATGGATAAGCTTTAAGCTTACGAGCTTGAACGGGTGTTCTCGCTTCGGTTAAATAAGGGGTACCCTTGCAATCGTAAAAATGTCCTCCCATGTTATTTTTTCTTTTTAGGTTTTACCCTGGTTCTTTTTGTTAGTAGTTTTATTGTTCTCATTAGGTTTACTTTTATTATTTTTAAATATATTATCAAAGTTCTCTAAGTAGAGTTTTTGATTGTATCCCTTTTTAGGCTGCATTCCCTTTCCCATAATTAATAAGGTTCTATTTCTATATACTTGTTTGGTATTGGTGAGGTAAATTTGTCGGTGGGTGCGGCAGATTTGTCGGTGGCATCAGTAGCTTTTGACTTAGATTTTTTAATACGACTTCGCCAATAGTCCGATGCTTCTGCTTCTTGTAGCAATCGAGGTGCAAGCGTATACCAATAGGTTTTGTCGTACCCCATTTTATTATAGTTCCCCGTAAGGATTGCTCCCTTGTCCCGTAATGAACGCAGCGCAGTTCTGATTTGATGCTCGGTATAGAAAGGCATAGCTTCTCGCCACCCCTTGTAGGAATTGAATGTCCAATATTTTCCATTTTTTTTATTTCTGTTTTCATTTTTATTTTTGAGTACAAAGTAAGTGATTGTATGTAGAGCAATGGCTTGGGGTACCCCAAATTCTACCGCGTACCTGGTTTGAATTGTTATATATTCCATTACTACTTTTCATACTGCGCTCTTTCCATTTCGTCAAGTGTAATACCCGCTGCATCATTGCTTTGTAATTCTAAAGGTAATCCCTTGGATAAATATTTCTTACCAAAGTATTCGCCTTGTTGTAGTACACAAAGCAAAGCGTTATTGGGTCGCATTAGCTCCAGGTATTCGTGATAGTAGTCCTCTGCCTCTGTCGGGCAGGAAAAAAAGTGCGGCATATATTTGCCACGGTGCTGCGTTAGTACAACGTACACGACGGGGTGCTGCATTAGTTCATCTTCCATTTAATAGTTGGGTTCAATTTTTACTTGGTGTCTTTGGATTCCATATTTGAAATCATTATCTGCTACCATTTGGTAGGCTTCTTCGCGAGTCCTGGCTTTGATAACGTAGGTCTCGGTAACTTCAAACTCTGTGAGTGTTCCGACTATTTCATCGTCCATCGTAACCCCCGTTCTGTTCTCGTATGACTTTGTTCTTTTCAACTGCCCAGGAATCTATTCCAGTTCCGTCGCAACTGGAGCAAACGGCGTAGTCATAAATTCCTAATCCAGTATCCCAATCGCCGCGTCCTCCGCAGTCTTCGCATTGCTCGATGTATAATAATTCGGGGAGCTTATCGCTTGTCATATTGCTCATTTTCTTTAATCCTTTCTTTGTGTTCTAATTGTTCTTTTGATATGTAAGTATCAGTAAGGTACTCAAGCACCGCGTCAAGCCTATTGTTGCGCGGGGTTCTGTACTTATTGATTTCTTTCTCGCTAGGAAACTTTATGTATTTAGCAAAAGCTTTCACTATTTCCCTTGCGCGTTTGAATCCGTCTTTAGATTCCCTTTCTTTTTGTTTTATTAATTTAATATATGGGTCGTTCATAGTTGGAGTATCGCAATATCTTGTGCCTATGTCAAGAAAAAACACAAGATGTAGAAATAAGTACAAAAAAAGGGGGTACCCCATTTCTGAGATACCCCCTGGAATCAAACGAATCAATGTAAATATTTCTCAAGTATTTGCACGTGCCGTGTATCTATGTGTTCGATGCCTATACTAAACTTTCTATCATTCCAATCGCGGGCTTCGTGTTCTTCGTCCTCTTCGTCGAAATCCAGGTACCCCCATTCTTCTTCTTTCAGTTGCTTCCAGGCTTCGTCGTGACTTTTGAGTTCTTTAAATACCTCAATGTATCTATCGGTATATTGAAACTCTCCGTCTTGTATGTCCATCGAAACAAGAAAGTGCGTTGACTTGTCAATCGCGCCGTCCTTGCGTGATACACCCACGTAACCTTGTGGGTATAAATCTTTTTCTTTTAATCTTTTTGCGTATTGCATTATAGTACCCCTTTCTTTATTAATTCAAATCTGACTTTGTTCCAATAGTCTGTTAAATTTTTAACAACCTTCGGGTCTGTCTTCTTCCAGGCAAGTGCGCCTCCGTTCCATATCTGCGCGAGAGTGCGCACGTCTGCGGGTTTGCCCGTCTTCTTGGTATAATGATTACCCCAATGGTCTAAATAGAAAATACATAGCTCTACGCTCGACTGTACGTCCGTTCTGTCTTCGTAGGTGTAATGGTACCCCTTGAAGTTGTTCACGTCGTCAACGACCGCCTTGCTAATCTGTAAGATTCCTACGCTACGACCTCCGTCGCCTATCGCCTGCGGCGGGTTCGGGTGTCCGCCCGTCTCCACCGCTGCGAGTGCCATTACTAATTGTATAATTTGTATGTTCATTTTGATTCCTTTTTTTAGTTTGTGTATTGCTCGATTTTGCCTAGCCATTCGTACAGTTCGTTCGCGTGCTTGGACGTAATCATTCCGTCTATCTGCGACGTTTCTATTAAGTTGTCTGCGAGACAATATACCTCGTCAATTTCGTGTCCGCAAAGCTTGTCTGAATCTATCATCTCAAGCGCGGTGCATAGTTTGTTTCTAATAGATTTGAATCTATTGTTTCTGATTTGAATCATTGGGTCTTTTATCATTTTATTTCCTTTCGTTTAATTATTGTAGTAAGTAATCTCTACGAGACATCTCGTAGTTGCTTTGAGTGTCCTCGTCCTCGACGAACCAATCGTCTCCGTTCAGTTCGCGTAGTTCTTCCTCGGTTGGCTTCTCCCAATAACGGTTGACCTTGGCGCCGAAGTATTCCGCGTGATGGTGTCCGTCCTCGCTTGTGCAGGAAGCATTGCGGGCGAAGTACACCCACGCTTTGGTTTGGCTCCAATCGTCAAGTTCGATGTCAACAACCTTGCGCTCGTAAAATGCAGGGTGTCCCTCAAGACTGTCAAGCCTGCCTAGCACGCGGTGCGATACGTCGTACACCTCGACGCGTACTTGTTGACCGCGCCCTTGTTCTTCGAACAGATACGGAAGCCCGTCAACTACAAGGGGGTACCTGCTTTTTGTTCTACCTGCTTCTACAAACTTACTTGTCTTGAGCAAGTGCGAGTTGCCGAAGCCTTGCTTGAGCGTACCGTACACGGCGACGCGGTACGTGCCGAAGCAATTATCTTTTGAATAGTAAACCCCGTTACGTAGGTGCCATCTGTTGACGCGCTTGACCTTGCCCGTTAGGGTGTCAACGATAGCGAATCGGGTGTCCGTTTTCTTAAGAAAGGGTACCCACTTTTCGCGGCGCATACCGCTCAGTACACGCTCGGCGATAAACCGAATGTCGCTGCATGTAACGTTGCCGTACCCGTCAATCGTGCCGTTCGAGTAAATCTCATATCTGGCTACGTATGACCCCGCTTCTAAATGTTCTGATCCTAGCGTGAACGTCCATTGCCCAATAGGGTGCATCGTGGTGTTGCTGTACATCACAAACGGATCGTTCACATAGTCGTTGGTTACGTC